>VOFH01000772.1_pt1 | contig 98414 bp, 110 predicted proteins | sample 5384091 | NCBI WGS metagenome assembly VOFH01 (sample SAMN12384727, study PRJNA508395) | human gut metagenome | isolation source: healthy gut G | host: Homo sapiens
ATACTTCGCTTATTGGCACTTCTTACCACTCTCTCAGTTCATCAATGGCTCGCCTGATACCGTAACCTGCTGATGTCATGTTGTTGCGTAGAGCAGACAGAGCGGATGAAAGGCTTGAAGCTGAAACGAATCCTTTTCCGTCCTTGGTTTGTAAGAACCGTCCATTACTGAGAACGGTCTGCCATTTGGCTTGGATGAACGAGTGTTCAAGGAGTGTATCGAACAGGATGGCCACATGAAGTTCCATACACTTCTCGAACGAGAAGTCTGCTTCGGTAAAAAGTGATCGGATAAGATTGGAACAATCGTTTAATAATCCTTTGACGATATGAATGTTCATTTCATGGCAGTTCCGGCAGACCGCATGATTGCAGTCGATATACCGGTGGCTGTTTACAAAATCCTCCACGTAACGGTGGTACTGCTTACTACCCGCCACGACATCACGGAGATACATTGTTTTTGCTTCAACGAGCAATGCGAAAAAATTCTTTCGCTAGTATATATCCAGATACAAACTCTTGCTGCCATTGGCCAATTCCTTCGTTCGAAGACGAATCGGCTCTTTCACTTTTATTGGTTTTCTGGTCCTTGGCATATTTGTGTCCTTTCATTTGTTATTTCCTATCACAAAGGTACAAATAAAAAGCGGAATCAAGAAACAAAGAAACAAAAATGCACCTAAAAAGAGCAAAACAACTGAAAACGTAGAAAACAACTGAAAATAAAAAATTGTATGTAAATTATTGATATATAGCTATTTTATCTATATTTATTTGGAGCTTGTTTTCAAGTTCATTTAAAATTCAAAGGAAAGCTACAGAAGAAAAAATCTCACTTCTGCGGCATTTTCCTTCTACTAACCTAAAACTACTAACCTAAAATGAACCTAAAACTTCGTCGCAAAGATAAAACTTTTTCCGAATCGTCCAAAACTTTTTCCGTCGGATCATTCTTTTGAGAACGCCCTTTACGTGTATCCCGTAAAAAGTGCTGCAAAGGTAACCAAATTTGGAATAATCCAAAATATCAGGACATAATTTTTCGATTTTTTTATTTTCCCGTTATTAATCCTATCTTTGCGGCTGCAAAAGGCGCGATGGGGCGACAGAGTTCGAATCTCTCTTCTGTTTCTGAGTAGCGCCGGATAACACAAACACAATCAAAATTATGGAAACGATCAAAATCGCCGGCGTGAAACGTAACGCATTCGGCAAAAAGAGAGCAAAGCCGTACGTAAAGAAGGCATGGTACCGTGCGTAATCTACGGAAACGGGGGAGACCATTCATTTCGCAGTGGAAACGCGTTCGCTGAGGCCGCTGATCTACACCCCGCAGTCGTACCTCGTGGAATTCGACATCGACGGCAAAAAAGAAGTAGGCGTAATGCGCGAAGTACAGTATCACCCGGTAACGGATAACGTGTTGCACGTGGATTTCTTCCATGTAATCCCCGGCAAACCGATCTCGATCGACGTTCCCGTGAAGTTGACAGGCAACTCGGAAGGCGTCAAACTGGGCGGTAAGCTGATCCTCAGCAAACGAAAAGTACGCATCAGCGCCACCATGGAGAACCTGCCCGACGAAATCGTCGTGGACGTAACCAAACTCGGCCTGGGCAAAAGCATTTTCGTGGGCGACCTGCAATACGACAACATCGCGATCCTGACCCCCGCGTCGACTGCGATCTGCGCCGTTAAGATGACGCGTGCCGCCAGAGGCGCCGCCGCATCCGAAGCTGCCGCAGCGAAGTAGGACGACCGCGGAACGACCGCGACGACCGACATACCGAAACGCCCTGTCGCGAAGCCCCTGTAAGGGAAGCGACAGGGCTTTTTTCCTAAAAATCCGACACATTGAAATATCTGATCGCAGGGCTCGGAAACATCGGAGCCGAATATACGGAAACCCGCCACAACATCGGGTTCAAAGTGGTGGACGCGCTGGCGAAAGCCGCCGGCGTAGCGTTCGAAACGGGCCGCTACGGATCGGTCGCCGAACTGAAATACAAAGGGCGCACCTTCATCCTGCTGAAACCGTCGACTTACATGAATCTCAGCGGGGAAAGCCGTCGGCTACTGGCTGAAGACCGAAAAATCCCGATCGAGAACCTGTTCGTCGTCGTAGACGACATCGCCCTGCCGTTCGGCATGCTCCGCATCCGCGGGAAAGGAAGCGACGGAGGACACAACGGACTGAAAAACATCGCGGAATCGCTCGGTCACAACAACTACGCCCGGCTGCGTTTCGGGATCGGCGGAGACTTTCCGAAAGGGTTTCAGGTGGACTACGTCCTCGGCACCTGGACAAAGAGGAGGCCGACGCCCTGCCCGAACGGCTCGATATGGCCGGAGAGGTCATCCGGTCGTTCGCAACGGCCGGACTCGAACGAACGATGAACGCATTCAACAACAAATAAGACAAAACGATGGGCGAAGATTTCTCGGTAAGAGTTGACAAATGGCTGTGGGCCGTGCGGATCTTCAAGACCCGCAGCGATGCGGCGGATGCGTGCCGCACGAACCGGGTATTGATCAACGGGGCTTTCGTAAAGCCTTCGCGGGAGATCAAAGTCGGAGATACGGTGACCGTAAAGAAGATGCCGGTCACTTACACATACCGCGTCGCGGCGATGGTCTCTTCGCGGCAACCGGCCAAGAACGTGCCCGATTACGTCGAAAATCTAACGTCCCAGGCGGAACTGGACAAGTTGCACATCCCGAAACTGACCGTTTTCGTACAGCGCGACCGGGGAACCGGCCGCCCCACCAAACGCGAACGCCGGGAGATCGATTCGCTGATGGGAGAGATTTACCTCGACGACGATTCGGAAACGTCCGGCGATTCAGAATAATCTTTTTCCGGTATAACAAAAGAGGAGCGCATTCCCATGCGCTCCTCTTCGTTATTTTATAACGAAAGCGGTTATTCTTCCAGGTCTTCCTGCGGCACGTCCACCGGATAACCGTTCGCAGCCTCCTCTTTCGCCTTTTTCCGTTCGACATGGCGGGCGAGGAATATACTCAGCTCATACAGCGAATAGAGCGGCAGAATTACCAGCACCAGGCTGAACAGGTCGGGCGGCGTGATTACCGCCGAAACGATGGTCAGCAGGATGATCGCATGTCGGCGGTATTTTCGTAGGAAAGCGGCCGTCACGATACCCATCTGCGTCAGGTAATAGATCAGCAACGGCAGTTGGAACACTGCGGCGCACGCCACCGACACGGTCAGTACGGTAGTCAGGTACGAGCGCACGTCGATCATGTTCGTAATATCGGCGCTGGCCTGATAACCGGCGAAAAAATTGATCGACAGCGGAACGATCAGAAAATAGCCGAACAACAGTCCGCAAAAGAAGCACACCGAAACGTAGAACACGAACATCCGGCTTTTGTAACGTTCGTAGCTGGTCAGGGCCGGAGCCACGAAGCGCCAGATTTCCCACAGCAGGTAGGGAACCGCCAGTACGACGCCCGTCACCATCGACACCTGCATATGCAGGTTGAACTGCCCGCCGAGCGCCGTATTCACCATATTCAGTTTGATATGGTTGATACACAAAGGTGTCGTCGCCGAACAGCCGGTGCGATAACTCGCACAGCCAGCGGTTGGTCGGAAAGTCGGGGACTGAGGCCCCATCAGCACCATATCGATGATAAACTTCTTGGCGACGAATGCGACGATCATGATGATGAACAACGCCGAAAAACCACGCACCAAATGGGGACGCAAAGCATCGATATGTTCAAAAAAGTCATCTCGTTATCGGATGACTTTTTCCTGTTATCGGTCATAATATTCAAACGGTTAGCATACGATACACATTCGCGGTTCCGTAGAACCGCGCAAAGGCCCGGGCCCCTGCCGTATCCTGCAAGATTCTAATTCTTGGTAGTCTCGTCGGTCGGTTTTGCAGCGGGCGCAGAGGAGCCGTCGTCTCGTTCTTGGGAGCTTCGGCCGTATAATCCTTGTTAATAGCGTCCTTGAACTCCTTGATACCACGTCCCATGCCACGCATCAGTTCGGGAATTTTCTTGCCACCGAAGAAAATAACGACCAGCGCCACGATCACTAAAAGCTGCCACGGCCCGATCACACCCATTATCAGCAAAGGTAAGTTAAGCATAATTTACATATTAGGTTTCACACTCAGGTTATTGCGGTCGGGCCCCGATTCGCGTTTCCCGAAAGCCCGTTCGTCTTGCAAATATAACACAAAAAACAGATTTTTGTTGTTCGCAGGGCATTTATTTTAGCCTGTCCCCATTCCCGCGCATTCCGGTCGTTACGCATTCGACCGTCCAAACGGAAAAGCCGGCACAAAAAACCCCGCCGTTCGATCGGGCGGGGTCTTTTGTTTTTCGGTACGTAAACATTTCCCGGCCAGGAAATCGAAAGTTCCCGATCCCGCTTCGACCACCACGAAACCGTCGGCCGCATTGACGGACTTCACCGCTGGATTCTGCAACAGCGGCTTGCCGCTTTCGGTGACCTTATCGGCCGATGCGGCCGGGATGCGGATGCTGGCCGTCGTATTGGCAGGAATTACGACTTTCCACGAAAGTCCGTTCTCACCCTTCTTCCAATTGCTTTCGATCGGGCCGTACAGCGATTCGTACGACGCGTTCACCCAATCGAGCCCGTCGGGGGAAATAGGGGAGCCATAACGATTTTCTTGAAACCGACCTGCTGCGGATCGCTCTTGATCCCGGCCAGGTTCTCGTAATACCACGTCATCAGGTCGCCCAGCAACATCACGTGGTTGCCCGAGTTCATCGCCGGATCGGCCGTATCGCCGTTCCACAGCTCCCAGATCGTCGTGGCGCCCTTGTCGATCATATATCCCCAGCTCGGATAAGTCCGGTTCGTAGCGATCGTGTAAGCCAGGTCGCCCTTGCCGTGCTCGGTCAGGCCGCGCATCAGGAACTGGATTCCGATCAGGCCGGTGCTGACATGGCTGTCGAATTCGCCCTGGGTTTTTTCCACGATATTTTCGAACACCTTGCCCTGCAGCGAGTCGGGAGTCAGATTCTGCATCAGCGACAGGATGTTGGCTGTCACCGTATTGTTGGCGTACTGACCGGTTTCGGCATTCAGGAACATCTGGTTATAAGCGTTCTTGATATTGGCGGCAAGTTCCTGGTAGGCCGGAATATCGGCTTCGTTGCCGCAGACTGCGGCGAATTTGCTCATGATGTTCAGCAACCGGTAGTAGAAACTGGTGGCAAGCAGGCGGCCGTCGGTCTTGCGGGCCGGATCGGCCGAGTGGATCAATTCCTGGCTTTCGGGAGGCATGCACCAGTCGCCGTATACGTCGTTGATAACGACATTGTCCTTCATCTGCGTGTCGCGGATAAAATCCATCCAGCGTTTCATCGAAGCGTAATGCTCCTTGATCGGGCGGCTGTCGCCGTACTGGTTGTAAAGCATGTCGGCCACGCAAATGTAGGCGGCAGGCCAGGTTACGTTGCCGGAGTGCTGGTCGAACGTCCAGAAAGCCGGAGCCACATCGGGCACGCAGCCGTTTTCGCTCTGGATCTGTTCGATATCCTTCAGCCACTTTTCGTAAAGCAGCGCATGACGGAACATGAAACTTTCGCCGATGCAACCCATCGCGCGGTCACCGAGCCATCCCATACGCTCGTCGCGCTGCGGACAGTCGGTCGGCATACTGCGGTAATTGCCGCGAATACCCCAGAACGCATTGTGGTAAATCTGGTTGATCGTCGAATCGGACGACTCGAACGAACCGACCGTTTCCATCCGGTCGTAATTGACTTTCCCTTTGAAATTTTTTTCAGCTCGGGCTTGTAGTTCAGTCCGGTAATCTCTACGAAACGGAACCCGTGATAGGTGAAACGGGGTTCCCAGCTAAACAGGCCGTCCGACGCAGGCGTATAGATGTCGGTCACGTGCGCGCCGCGCAGGTTGTCCATATACAGGCTGACGTCGTCCTTCAGCGTTTCGGAGAAACGCATCTTGATCGGCTTGTCCTTCTGCCCCTTTCAGCGTTACAGCCAGCCATCCGACCAAATTCTGCCCCATATCGACGATGTAAGTACTGTCGTTCAACTGGTTGATCGAAACCGGGTCCACCGTATCCATCGTCATGATGTTCGGATTGCGCTGAGCGACCAATTCGCCTCCCGGAGCGCCTACCTTCCGGGCCTGCATCCACGCGCTGTCGTCGAAGCCGTTTTCGTTCCAGCCCTTCATCTCATAATTGGCGTTATACTCCTCGCCGTCGAATTCGTTGTTGGCGATGATCGGGCCGTTGGTGGTCAGTTTCCAACTGTCGTCGCTGACTACGACCGTTTTCGAACCGTCTTTATAAGTGATTTCCAGTTGTGCCAGCAGCTTCGGGTAGCCGAACTGACGCAGCGAACCGAGCAAACCGGCAGAAGGATCGCCCAGACGCATCGAGAAATAGCGCCCGTTGCCGAGGATCACCCCGATCGTATTCTGCTTGTCCTTCAGGAACTCCATCACGTCGAAAACATTGTAGTTGACCGACTTCGTATAGTCGGTAGCCGTCGGTGCGAAGATGTCCTCGTTGATCTTGCGGCCGTTCAGGTAGCATTCGTAAAAGCCCAGTCCGCTAATGTATAAACGCGCCGAAGCGACGTTCCCTTCCACCGGGAATTCCTTGCGCAGGTAACGGGCGGCCAGACGGCTGTCGCCGGTCAGGCGATCCGTCGCGTTCAGCGAACTGTCGATCCCGATCCACTGCGCCTGCCAGTCGCCGTCATCGAGCAGCGCCATCGACCACTGCGCGGCATCGCTCCACAGCGAGTCGCCCTTATTGGTGGTAATCAGCACCTTCCAGTAGTAATCCTTGCGGGATTCGAGCTGAGATCCCGCGTAAGGAACGAACGTAGACTGGTCGGACGAAACGACGCCCGAATCCCACACCAGATTTTCCGCTTTGTCGAGATCGGTCTTCGTAGGAGCCACCATGATCCGATAGGAAGTCTGCATCACGTCGTCCTGATCGGATTCGATCCGCCATCCGAAACGGGGATGCTGCTCGTCGAGCCCGATAGGGTTCTCCTGCAACTCGACAGTCAAATCGACGACGCCCGCCGGTTTTTCACCGCAGCCCATAAAAAACAACGCCGCGCAAACCAGTGATAAAAGTTGATTTTTTTCATTGTTGGTTTTGTTAAGGTTAGTTCGTAAAAATATCGTTTTATTTTTTATTTTCCAAAATTCTATCCGCAACGGACTTGCCGGCGCTTCCTTCTTCCAGGAAGCGTTTGGCCACGACCACCCGGACGGCGCGGTCGATGATCTCGAACTCGAACGGCGAATATCCGAGCGCTTCGCCGTCAACCTCCAGCGCGATCTCGGGCGACGACTCGATCCGGATGCGCCTTCCCCGGTTCAGGCTCGTCTTGTTCAACCTGTAAATTTTCCCGTTGAACAGCACCTTGAAATGGAACAGCACCGAGAGCCAGCTCATTTTGCGAATCACGGTCAGGTCGAACAACCCGTCGTCGGCCACGGCGTCCGGCGTTTGTAACATCCCGCCGCCGTTGTACCTGCCGATCCCGATCGTAGCGCTGTAAACCAAGTCGTTAACGACCAATTCATCGTCGACATACACCTTGACGCCGGTCGAAGAGTAACGCAGCAGGGCTTTCAGCGTGCTCCACAGATACAGCCATTTACCCCGCTTCCCTTCCTCTTTCAGGTGGTTGTAACGACGGTTCACGACGGCGTCGAAGCCCACCCCGGCCACGTTGGCCATATAACGCTCCTGCTTGTAAGTCGCCTTGTGGTACGAAACCACGCCGACGTCCTGCAAAAAAGAGTGTCCTTCGACGATCGCCCGGATCGCTTCGGAATATTTGTGCGGAATCCCGAACATCCGGATCCAGTCATTGCCGGTACCGACGGCGATCACGCCCACCAGCACCTCGGTCGTAGGAACCGCCTTTTGAATAAACAGGCCGTTGACCACCTCGTGGATCGTCCCGTCGCCGCCGACCACCATGATCTTGCGGAAACCGTTGTTGATCGCCTCAACGGCCAGTTCGATCGCATGGTACTTGCGTTCGGTGAACGCATACTCCGGCACGATGTGGTGATCGCGCAATAACTTGCTGATCAGCGGCCAGTCGCTCAGTCCCTTGCCGCTTCCGGCGACGGGATTGACGATGGCAAACCATTTATCGAACGTCTCCATAACCTTTACGATCTGAACGGTACATTGCGGAGCGTGGCCAGCAGATACTGCCAGAAACGGCCGACCGACGCGACGTTCACTTTTTCGTCGGGCGAATGCGGGTGCAGGATCGTCGGGCCGAACGAAATCATATCCAGCGCAGGGTAATTCGTACCGATGATCCCGCACTCCAGTCCGGCATGGATGGCCGTAACGACCGGTCGGCGACCGAACAGCGACTCGTACGACGCGATCATCGTATGCAGAATCGGCGAATCCGGATTCGGATTCCAGCCGTCGTAACCGCCCTCGAGCGCGACTTCTGCTCCCGCGAGTTCGAATACCCCGGCGATCCGGTCGCCCAGATCGGCCTTTTCGCTATCGAGCGAGCTGCGTAACAGGCAGTGCACCAGAATCTCCCCGCTTCCGGCGGTGACCCGGGCCAGGTTGGACGAAGTCTGTACCAGCCCCGGCATCGACGGATTCATCCGGATTACGCCGTCGGGACATCCGCGTACGGCCCGGATCAATTGCCGTTGCGATTGCGGGTCGATCAGCGAATCGGGCCGCCGGGCATCCGTAATCCGAACGGTCACCGCATCGTCGACGCCCCGGAACTCCTCTTTCAACACCGATTCGAGACCGGCGGCCAGCGTCCGAAAAACATCCGAGACAGCGTCCGGAACGACAACCGTCGCCGTCGCCTCACGCGGAATGGCATTGCGCAGGCCGCCGCCGTCGACCGACGCCAACCGCAAGCCGCACTCCCGCTCGCACTTTCTCAACAGCCGGAACAAAATCCGATTCGCATTGCCGCGTCCCAGATGGATATCGATGCCCGAATGTCCGCCTTTCAAACCGCCTACCGCAATCCAGAAAGCCTTATATCCTTCAGGAACAATATCTTCACGATACGTCATGCGCACCGAAGCATCCAAACCGCCAGCGCATCCGACATACAGTTCGCCCTCCGTCTCGGAATCCAGGTTAACCAGTATCTCGCCGTCGAGCATTCCGCCTTTCAGACCGCGGGCCCCGTCCATGCCGGTCTCCTCGGTCGCGGTGATCAGCGCTTCCAACGGCCCGTGCACGACGTCCTCAGACTCCATAACGGCCAAAATCGCAGCAACTCCGATCCCGTTGTCGGCTCCGAGCGTCGTTCCGTCGGCCCTTACCCATTCGCCGTCGACACGGACTTCGATGGGATCTTTCGTAAAATCGAACCGCTTGTCGCCGTTTTTCTGCGGAACCATGTCCATGTGCGCCTGCAGAATGATCCCCTTGCGGGACTCCATGCCCGGCGTAGCCGGTTTGCGCAGGATCACGTTCCCGGCATCGTCGACCGTACAGGCGATGCCGTGCGTCCGCGCTTCGGCGACCAGATACGCCCGAATCGCCTCCTCGTGCCGCGACGGACGCGGCACACGAGCGATCTCGGCGAATTTTTCCCACACCTCGCGGGGCGAAAGCCCATCCAGATTCGTATTCATAAAAACCCGTTTTATCTAAGCTCTCCGAACAAACCTCAGCGCAGCCGTGCCAGCATGTTCTTTACATTATTTTCGATCCGCGAAGTGATATCGGCCGCTTCGTCCTTGACGAATTGCTCGCCGGTGATCTTCTCGTACAGCTCGATGTACCGGTCGCTGACGCTCCCGATGAACTGGTCGGTCATCTGCGGAACCTGCTGTCCGGGCTTCCCCTGGAAACCGTGATCCATCAGCCATTCGCGGACAAACTCCTTCGACAACTGACGCTGCGGCTCGCCTTTCGCAAAACGTTCCTCGTAACCGTCGGCATAGAAATAGCGCGAACTGTCCGGCGTATGAATCTCGTCGATCAGGTAGATCTCGCCGTCCTTCTTGCCGAATTCGTACTTCGTATCGACCAGGATCAGGCCGCGCTCGGCAGCCATCTTGCTTCCGCGATCGAACAGCGCCAACGCGTATTTTTCGAGCATTTCGTAATCGGCCTTTGAAACCAATCCTTTGGCGATGATCTCCTCTTTCGAAATATTCTGATCGTGCTCGCCGATCTCGGCCTTGGTCGTCGGCGTGACGATCGGGTGCGGGAAACGCTGGTGTTCGCGCATTCCGTCCGGAACGGGTACGCCGCAGATCTCCCGGGCGCCGGCTTTGTAATCCCGCCACGAACTGCCGGTCAGATAAGCGCGCACGATCATCTCGACCGGAAACGAGTCGCAGCGGTAACCGACCGTCACCATCGGATCGGGCGAAGCGATTTTCCAGTTCGGGCAGATATCGGACGTGGCGTCGAGAAATTTCGACGCGATCTGGTTCAGCACCTGCCCTTTGTAGGGAATCCCTTTCGGCAGGACGACGTCGAACGCCGAAATCCGGTCGCTCACGACCATCACCAAATACTGGTCGTCGATATTGTAGACATCACGTACCTTTCCTTCATACAGGCTCTTCTGCCCGTCAAACCGGAAATCGGTTTTTACGATTGCTTTTGTCATGTTTGTTTCGATTTATATGTTTCGAGTCATTCTTTCTCGGAGTTGCCGGCATGTCGTTCGAAGGCTTCAACGATGTGCTTTACCAGCCGGTGACGGATGATGTCGCGGTTGTCGAATGCGACGATCCCGATACCGTCGATCCCTTTCAGCATCTCCACAACGGGCATCAGACCCGAATCGCTGCGCCGCGGCAGGTCGATCTGCGTGATGTCGCCGGTAACGATAAACCGGGCGTTGCGCCCCATGCGGGTCAGGAACATTTTGATCTGGGCGACCGTCGTATTCTGCGCTTCGTCCAGGATGACGAAAGCGTTGTCGAGCGTCCGCCCGCGCATATAGGCCAACGGCGCAATCTGCACCGTGCCGTCTTCCACGTATTTACCGAGTTTCGCTGCCGGAATCATGTCGTTCAACGCATCGTACAGCGGCTGTAAGTAAGGATCGAGTTTCTCCTTCATGTCGCCGGGCAGAAAACCGAGCTTTTCGCCGGCTTCCACGGCGGGACGCGTCAGAATGATGCGTTTCACTTCGCGGTTCTTCAGCGCCCGAACCGCCAGCGCGATCGCCGTATAAGTCTTGCCCGAACCGGCCGGGCCGATGGCGAAAATCAGGTCGTTGCGGTCGTACAGGTTCAGCAGGCGCTCCTGGTTGACGGTGCGCGCCCGGACGACCAGGCCGTTGTTGCCGTAGACGATCACATGCTGGTCTTCCGGATCGTCCTGCACCGCAGAGAGTCCCCGTCGTAAATCTGGTCGATCACCTGCGGGGATATATGGCCGTAACGCTCGTAATAAGCCAGCAGTTCGGCAAGCTTCTTGTCGAACCGCACGATCTCGCTCTCCTCCCCCATCACCTTGATGGCGGAACCGCGCGCCACGATTTTCAGTTTCGGAAATTTACCGCCGATCTTTTCGATGTTGGCATCGGCGAGGCCGTAAAACTCCACCGGGTCGATCCCTTCGAGAAGAATTACTTTTTCGGTCATCCGCGTACAGGATTTAGAACAGGTAGCTAATGTTCAACTGCCACTGATTCATGCTCGTCTTGTAAGTGCGGGCCTGCTGCTCGCCCTTGACCACGGTGAGCTCCGGTTCTTTTTGAACTGGCCGCCGTAACGCATATCCACGTTGACGCGCCCGAATTCGACGCCGCCGCCCAGTTGATAACCGACCAACGATTTTGCGAGTTCGGTATTGATCGCCGCCGAAGTATTTTTCAACTTGTTGCCGGTATCGTTCATCAGCGTGAAAACGGGGCCGGCAAACAACCGCACAAATGCGATTTTCCACCCCACGAGGATCGGCAGCTCAATGTTGTTCACTTTTACCTTCGTCGTGGCGCCGTCCTCCATATCCATCGTAAAGCGATGCTTGGCATAGTTCAACTCCGGTTGTATATACAACATCGGAAAATTGATCCTGGCCACGAAGCCGAACTGATAACCGAAATCTTTATCGGCCGAAAACACGCCGAGCACCTCGTCTTTCGAAGCGTGAAGACTCTGGCTCTGGATACCGGCCTTGATCCCGAAACGGATCGGGCCTTTGGCCCCGGCATTGTTCGTTATACCGCATAGAATCAATGCGATCGCAGTCGTGAGCAAACACCTTTTCTTCATAGATTGCATATTTACACCCGTTAAACATTTCAAAGGTAGAAAAAATTTCAGGAACTTTTTCAATTTATTCCGACAATGAGAAATAACCGTCGAAAATACGACGAAAAACAGTCTTTTCAACAAATCGGAATTTTCCGCATCCGATAACGAAATCCGGAATAAAAATCGTAAATTTGGAAACACCATCAAACCGGATCGACCGATGAAAAAAAGTTATTGATTTTACTGGGCGTCCTGACGACCCGATGCATTGCAGCCGGGCAACCAACCGGCTGCGAACCTTACGAAGTTTTGCAGCGCCGGGCTGATTCTTTGTTTCTATCCGGAAATTATCAATCTTCCAGCGAAATTTTCGAACGGATCCTTTCTACGAAACAGAGGCAAAACAAGGATTTTATAACGGAGCCTGCGCCGCTGCCCTGGTCGGAGATACGGCAACCGCTTTCGAGCGGTTGAACCGGCTACTATCCGAAAACAAACGGTGGTACTCCGTGCGGATGCAGGATGACCCGTACCTGGTCTCGCTGCATCGAGACGAACGTTGGAAAACGCTGATCGAAACAATGGAAAAACGTAGAGCGAAGGCTGAAGCGAATTTCGACAAACCATTACGAAAGGAGCCTGCTGGAAATTTTCAACGAAGACCAACGGATCAGAAGAGAATTTATCGAAGCCCGCAATCCGCTACATCCCGATCCCCAAAAAGCGGATAGTCTCGCCCGGGAGATGCGAATCACTGATAGCCTGAATCAAAGCAAAATCATTCGGATACTCGATACCCAGGGATGGGTCGGCAAAGACAAAGTGGGCAATGCGACGAAGGCCTTCTTCATCGTCCTCCAACATGCCAGCACGGATATCCAGAAAAGATACCTGTCCCTGGCGCGCAAAGCCGCGAAACGGAAGGATATTTCCGGGGTACAGCTCGGTATGCTAGAAGACCGCATCGCCGTTTCCGAAGGACGGAAACAAAAATACGGTTCCCAAATCATCACAGATGAAAACGGTATCCAACGCATCGCCCCGCTCAAGGATCCGGCCCGAGTTGACCGGTGGCGAAAATCAGCTGGATTTTCGCCGCTGTCGGACTATATCAGACGGATGGAATTGGAATGGGGCTCTCGGATCGAACGTTCCGAATAACTACAGCAACGGGCTGAACAACCGCGACAACGCTTCGTAAAACTATGCAGCGCGGGGCGACTCTCCCAGTAGTCGCGCGTTACCATGCGGCTCTGATCGAGGTCGTGCAGGAACTCCGCTTCCAGGCTCCTGCGTGATCTTCCGGTCGTACAGCAACGCCGACACTTCGAAATTGTCTTCGAAACTGCGGATGTCCATATTGGCCGTGCCGACCGAACTGAACTGCCCGTCGATCATAATCAGCTTCGAATGGTTGAATCCCCGGCGGTACAGGTACACCTTCACGTTGGCGTCGATCAGTTCGCCGATGTACGAGCGGGAGGCCCAGTAAACCACCTTCGAATCGGAACGGCTCGGGATCATGATCCGCACGTCGATCCCGCTCAGCGCAGCCACTTTGACCGCCGTCAGAATCGCCTCGTTCGGAAGGAAATAGGGCGACGAAATATAGATATGGTGCTGCGCATGCGTGATGGCCGAGAAAAACGCCTGCATGATCGACGCCCAGTCGGAATCGGGTCCGGACGTGGCGATCTGGATCATCGTCTCCTCCTTGACATGCGTTTTGGGCAGGTATTTCGGATAGTCGTTCAACAACTGCTTGCTGACGAAAAACCAGTCGGCGATGAATACGATCTGCAACATGCCGACCGCTTCGCCCTCGAGCCGCAGGTGGGTATCGCGCCACGGCCCCATTTTCGTCCCGGTGACGTACCGCTGGGCGATGTTGATCCCGCCCGTGAACCCGATCTTGCCGTCCACAACCAGGATCTTGCGGTGATTCCGGTAATTGACGTGGCTGGTCAGCCATGGGAAAACCACCTGCATGAAACACTCTACCCGGACGCCGGCCTTGCGCAGCCGGCCGATGTACTTGCGCCCGAGTCCCCAACTGCCCACGTCGTCGTAGATCAGCCTCACTTCGACTCCCTGCTGCGCCTTGGCGATCAAAATGTCGGCGATCTCGCGGCCCAGCGGATCGTCCTCGATGATGTAATATTCCAGATGGATCGACGAACTGGCCGACCACAGCGCCTTGCGGATTTCGTCGAACGTCTCCGTTCCGTCGTTCAGCAGCTTCACCCGGTTATGCACCGTCAGCAGCGCCTTGTTGCTGTTGAGCAGCAGCGTAATGATATCGCGGTTGTCGCTGATCTCCGGTTTGTGCAGCACCGCGGCGTTGTTGATCTCGTAGATTTGCTGCCGGCTCAGCGTGTCGATCTGTTCGAGATCGCTCAGTTCCTTGCGGCTGAACAATTTTTGCTTGCGGTGGTTGCGCCCGAAAACGATGTAAAAGATAAATCCGACGACCGGCAGCAACGAAATCACGATGATCCACGACAGCGCCTTCACCGGATCGCGCTTGTCGTGAATGATCACGGCGATCGTGATAATCACGAAAACGATGTACCCGAAACTCAGGTAAGGCTTCAGGTCGATCAGGGCGAAAAGTAAAAAAGTATCCGGCATGGCGTTCCAAATAGCAGTATTTGATACAAATATAATAAACCCCTCCGGAAAAAAGAGGCGGTCTGCCGAAAAAATTGCAAAACGGCTCGCCTCCGTTCCTTTTCGATCGAAATAAAATAACCGGAACTTTGCATAAAAATATATCGGACCGTTGGATTATCTTGAATTTTAATTATATTTGCATCATAAAGTTATGTAGTTATAACTATATTTATAATAAATTTTATTAAATCAAGGATCGAAAAGTACGATCAGGACGAATAATCCGGAGAAATCGCGGCGTCGGACGTACTGTAAACAAATGATTATGCCCTTCTTCCATTCACAGCGAACTACAGAACAGCCTCAACGGATTACGATCCGGAAAACGGAGAAAGTATGCTTTTGTCCGACCGATACCGGGCGGTCTCGTGCGACCGCTCCCGAAGTCCGCATCGGTTCCGCCGGGAAATGCCGTACCGCAAACGGGAATACGGGCAAATGCGTTCTCGTCGCAAGCGGGAGCAATCGTTGATCGATCCTACAAAAAGTCATCATTATGAACAGAGAAAAACGATTGTACCGGGACACCGAGAAATTTTTGAAAGCCCACACGTCGGACATCGTGTTCGCGCAAGAGATCCCGACGCGCCTGTTGATATTCTGGCTCGGGAAACGCAACAACCGCCGCGATCGGATTTTCAAACTCGCATTACAGAATTATCAGGATTTTACGGGACGCCGAAAGCCGTATTCCTGCCCGATTACAATGCGTTCATGGATCGGCTCTGTTCGGGAAAATACCAGTGGAACGGATTCCTGATCAACAAATACGAACGACTGGTGGATCCGAAAGATCCATCCGTCGTTTATTGTTGCGATAAAGAGTACGACGACCTATACACGCTGTTTTTCATATTCGTCAGCAAAATCGTATGGGGACGGTTGCTCCCGTGGCGGCGCCGGCGCGACGAAATGACCATCTTCGCATTCGACGATTATCCCATGCTCTTTACGTACCGCCAAGCCCAACTGCGCGCCTGACCGTTAAGAGCGGCGGACGAAAATCCGGCGAAGCAGGCCTTCGAGCATCCGGTTCAGCGCCGGAGAAATCTTCGAATAATAAATTCCCGTACCGAATACGAGCGAAATCAGCGTCGTCCGGATCGTTCCGTCGACGATGAAATTGTCTTGCCGCGGAATCAGCATCGAGACGCCGATCATCGCGGCTCCCCACAGGGCGACGAGGACATCGCGCCACGACAGTGAAAAAATCCGGTAGAACTTCCATACGAACGCAACGTGCCCGACGTTGAAAACCAGCAGCGAGATCATCGTCGCCAGCGCCGCCCCGTTCATCCCCCAGCGGGGAATCATCAGCGCGTTGGTCAGGACGGTCAGCCCGACCAGCAGGATCGAAAGCATGAACTCATAGCGGTATTTCTTGGAAGTCATCAGAATCGTGCTGTTCAGTCCCACGTACATATTCACGACCCAACCCAGGCCGAGGAACAGGAAAACGTAACGCCCGCTGGCGTACGACTCCGGCATCAGCGAAAAGATATTGTCGAGGTTGACCCAGATGACGACGAACAGAAAGCAACCGGCGATCAGGTTCATCAGCGACGCATCGCGCGAGATTTTGCGCATACCTTCCATGTCGCGCTCTTTCCACAGGTTCGTAACCACCGGCGTAGACACCTTGACGATCGAACGGTAGGGCATCTGCATCGCGCTGGTCATATAGATGATCGTGGTATAGATCCCTCCTTCCGCCAGCCCGCAGATCCCGGCCAGCATCGTCTGGTCGACGATCGGTACGATATACATCGAAGCCCCTCCGAGATACTGCCACAATCCGTATACCGCCGTGATCGAAAGCAACCTGCGCACGCGCGGAGTGACCGGAACCGGCCGGAACCGCGTTTGCCGTATCGTCGCCATATAAACCAGCAGGATCGCCGCCGGTACGAAATAGATCAGCACGTACCCCACGACGAATTGCTCGAACGTAATCAGCCGCAACGCATACAGCGAAATTTCGATCGAAATCAACAGGCGCAGCAGAATCTCGTTGACGAAAGAGGTGACGACCGTCTTGTAAAATGCCTGCAACCACGAACTGAAAAAATTATAGGACAACGTAGCCAGCCCCAGCGGAATCAGCATCAGGTAGTGCTCGGACAGTAGCGGAGATTCTTTCGAATAGTACGCCATGACCGGTTCGCGGAACGCCAGGAACAGAACCGTGAACACGACGAACCCGGCGCCGACACCCAGCGCCGACCAGAAAAAGAAACCGTTGTCCCGCCGGTCGGGCGTCCGGAAAAACGGGAAGAATTTGACGACCGAAAAATTGATTCCCAGCGCGGAAAACTGGGCGTACAGGGACGGCCAGCCCGGTCAGAATATTGACCAGTCCGACCTGCTCCTCGGTCAGGAAGTTCGTCAGCAACAGGATCTTGTTGACATATCCGATCAGGATCCCCAGGTAGGACAGGATCGTGATCGTGATGCTGTTGCGTTGTACGATGCCCAAGGCCGTATCGGTTAAAGGCTGCGGAAAGCCGGTTTACATGCGTTGCGGAACTCCGATACCGAGCAGCGCCATCGCCGAAGCGATCACGCGGGCTACGGTTTCGGAAAGCGTCAGACGCATCGTTTGTTTCTGCGCATCGGCCTCCCGCAGGATCGGGAAATCGTGGTAATAGCTGTTGTACGCTTTGGCCAATTCGTAAGCGTAATTCGCGATCACCGACGGCGAGAACGTCGCGCCGGCCTGCGCTACGGCGCCCGGATAGTCGGCAAGCATCTTGATCAGGCCGACCTCTTCAGTCGAAAGCGCCGAGCTATGCAGCTCGGAAGCCGGAACGATCCCGCGCTCGGCCGCCTTGCGCAACACCGACTTGATCCGGGCGTGGGTGTATTGGATAAACGGCCCGGTATTGCCGTTGAAGTCGATCGACTCGCGCGGGTCGAACAGCATCGTCTTACGCGGATCGACTTTCAGAATGAAATATTTCAACGCGCCGAGTCCTACCATCCGGCTGATCCGCATCGCCTCGTCCGGCGTCGCATCGTCGAGTTTGCCGAGCTCCTGCGACATGTCGTAAGCCGTCCGCACCATCTCGTCGATCAGGTCGTCGGCGTCCACCACCGTCCCCTCGCGCGACTTCATTTTTCCTTCGGGCAGCTCGACCATACCGTACGACAGGTGCGTGATATGATCGGCCCAGCCGTAACCGAGCTTACCGAGGATCAGTTTCAATACCTGGAAATGATAGTTTTGCTCGTTGCCGACGACGTAGATCATGTCGTCCAGGCGTTCCTCTTTGAAACGAGTGTAGGCCGTGCCGAGGTCCTGCGTCATGTAGACCGACGTACCGTCGCCGCGCAGCAACAGCTTCTGGTCGAGACCGTCGGCGGTCAGGTCGCACCAGACCGAGCCGTCCTCCTTACGGAAAAACACCCCTTTATCCAGTCCCTCCTCGACGATCGATTTGCCGAGCAGGTAGGTATTCGATTCGTAGTACACCTTGTCGAAGCTGACGCCCATCGCTTCGTACGTCTTGTCGAAACCTTCGTACACCCAGCCGTTCATCGTCTGCCACAACCCGTAAATCTCCGGGTCTTTGGCCTCCCACTTGCGCAGCATCGCCTGGGCCTCTTTCATAATCGGCGCTTCGCGCTTGGCTGTTTCTTCGTCCATACCGCCGGCCGTCAGTTCTTTGACTTCGGCCTTATAAGCCTTATCGAAGGCCACGTAGTACTTCCCGACCAGGTGATCGCCCTTCATGCCGGACGAAGCGGGCGTCTCGCCGCCGCCGAACTTCCGCCACGCGAGCATCGACTTGCAGATATGGATTCCGCGGTCGTTGACCAAATTCACTTTCAGCACCTTATTACCGCCCGCCTCCAGAATCCGGGCCACCGAGTAGCCGAGCAGGTTGTTGCGAATATGGCCCAGGTGCAACGGCTTATTGGTGTTCGGCGAGGAGTATTCGACCATCACCGTCCGCCCGGTCGGGCGGCCTGCCCGTAAGCGGGATCGGCGAGGATTTCGTTCACGCGCTCGCTCCAGAACAATTCGCTAAGGGACAGGTTCAAAAATCCTTTGATTACATTGAAACTTTTGATTTCGGGCGTCGAGGCGACCAGCGCTTCGCCGATCTCCGCTGCGGTGGCTTCCGGATTTTTGCGGCTGAGTTTCAGCAACGGGAAGACCACCAGCGTCATATCGCCGTCGAATTCCTTGCGGGTTTTCTGTATCTGTACCTGTCCGGGGGCGGGTTCACCGTACAGCGCGGTCACTGCGGCCCGCACTTTATCCTGCAAAAACTGTTCGATATTCATGATTTGCGGTTTCGTGATTTCAAAATCAGCACAAAGATAGCTATTTTTGCCGTCAAAATACAACCGATGCGGATAGCCGACATAGATTTAGGGGACAAGCCGCTGTTCCTGGCCCCGATGGAAGACGTGACCGATCCGTCGTTCCGATACGTGTGCAAGCGGTTCGGAGCGGACATGGTCTACACCGAATTCATATCGAGCGACGGACTGATCCGCGACGCGGCCAAATCGGTCGCCAAACTCCGCACTTACGACTACGAACGCCCGGTGGGCATCCAGCTCTACGGCAACGAGATCGAACCGATGGTCGAGGCGGCGCGGGTCGCCGAGGCGGCACGGCCCGATCTGATCGACATCAATTTCGGCTGCCCGGTACGCAAGATTGCCGCGCGCGGAGCCGGCAGCGGCATGATGCGCGACGTGCCGAAGATGGTCGAAATGACGCGGCGGATCGTCGAAGCGGTACGCTTGCCGATAACCGTCAAAACCCGCCTCGGCTGGGACGAAGACTCGAAAAACATCGTCGAGATCGCCGAACGGCTGCAAGACGCGGGAATCGCCGCGCTGACGATCCACGGCCGGACGCGGGCGCAGCTTTACCGCGGCGAGGCCGACTGGACGCTGATCGGCGAGGTAAAACGCAACCCGCGGATGCATATCCCGATCATCGGCAACGGCGACATCGACTCGGCGGAAAAGGCTGCGGCGGCATTCGAACGCTACGGCATCGACGGCATCATGATTGGCCGCGCCACTTACGGCCGGCCGTGGATCTTTAAAGAAATCCGCCATTTTCTGAAGACCGGCGAACAACTCAAGCAGCCCTCCGTGCACGAGCGAGTGGAATTGGCGAAACTCCACTTCGCAAAATCGCTCGAATTCAAGGGCGACAAAGTCGGCGTGCTGGAAATGCGGCGCCATTTCTCCTGTTATTTCAAAGGACTGCCCGATTTCAAGCCTACGCGACTGAAGCTGGTAACGCTGAACGATCCGGCCGAAATCGTCGCTACGCTCGATTACGTCGCCGAACGGTGGGGCGACTTCGACACGTCGGAGATCGTTCCGCAACCGCTCTCGCACGACGTCTGACAGGCTTTTCCGCTCCGGGTCGTTCACGCGCCCAGCAAAAACCTATCGGGAAAAAGACTGCGGGAACGATTTTTTCGACAGTATCCATACAATATTTAAAAAATAGGAATCGTTATTTTTACCGGTTCCGAGGAAAGGCCGTGTCCGGAAGCCGGATCAGCCCGCCCGTAAAACGCCGGAACCGCAAAACCGCATCGTCAGGACAATATTCCGCGAAGTTTCGCAGTTATATAAATAAAATAAAAACCAACGGCAACTGGGTTCCCGTCGCAGACTCCGCCGAAAAGCGTGCGCGGAGCGCGAAGAGGAACCGCTAAAAAACAGGAAACAGACACAATGAACCAATTCTACCTTTTTTATAACTGACAAATTCATTCACTAAAATTTATTGTTTCTATGAAAAAGGGTTTTGTATGGGCAGGGGTGCTGGCAGTCTCGATGGTTGCAAGCGGAGTAACTGCTTACACCGTAACGAAAGCAGCCGACAAGGACAGCTATACGCCCGCCGAATCGTTCGCATCGAACGTCGGCACGCACTTCACCGCCTATGAGGAAGGCGGATATCCAGACCTCACCTATGCGGCCGAAAATGCCGTCAGGGAGTCGTTAACATTGTCAACACGCAGGAAATCTCGTCCCGCGCAGGTTATCGCGGCGGATACGGCGACGACGGCGGCTTCGAACAGTTCTTCGACCTGTTCGGCATTCCGAGAGGCCAGTACCGGCAACAGCCGGAGCAACAGCCGCGGCCGCAGGAGCGCAAAAGCGGCGGATCGGGCGTCATCATCAGTCCGGACGGCTATATCGTAACGAACCACCACGTGGTGGACAACGCGTCGAAACTGAAAGTGACGCTGAACGATAAACGAACGTTCGACGCCAAAGTCATCGGCACCGACCCGACGACCGAAGTGGCGCTGATCAAAATCGACGCGAACGACCTGCCGACCATTCCGATCGGAAATTCGGACGCTCTGCGTCTCGGCGAGTGGGTGCTGGCCATCGGCAGCCCGTACGGACTGCAGAATACGATCACGGCCGGGATCGTCAGCGCCAAGGGGCGTAGCCTGCAGGCGTTGCCGACGCAGTACAGCCTCGAATCGTTCATCCAGACCGACGCGGCCGTCAATCCGGGCAACAGCGGAGGCGCGCTGGTGAATACCAAAGGCGAGTTGGTCGGCATCAACACGCTGATCCAGTCGCAGACCGGAAGTTACATCGGCTATTCGTTCGCCGTGCCGACCTCGATCGTTAAAAAAGTGGTGGTCGACCTGAAAGAGTACGGCGTCGTACAGCGGGCCATGCTGGGCATCGGCTACAACGCGATCGACGAAGCGTTCCTCGAAAGCGATAAAGGCAAATCGACCGGTATCAAGGAGCAGGGCGGTATTTACGTCGGCGAAGTATACCCGGGCAGCGCTGCCGAAGCCGCAGGAATCAAGACGGGCGACATCATCACCGAAATAAACGGGGTGAAAATCGAAGGATCAGCCCAGGTTTCTGAAGAGATCGCCAAGCACCGACCGAACGATAAGATCACGGTAAGCGTAAAAAGAGGCTCGGACGTGAAACAAATCGAAGTGGTCTTGCGTAATAAGACTGGTAACACCGACGTGATCACCAAAGACCAAGTTTCGGCCTACGATGCGCTGAACGGCGAGTTCGCCGAAGTGTCGGAAAAAGCGCTGAAATCGCTTAAGATCAAAGGAGGTGCGGTAGTGACAGGCGTTCACGAAGGAGGGTTGCTCGACAAGGCGGGCATCCGCAGAGGATCGGTCATCACGCGGATCAACAACTCGACCATCAGTTCGGTAAACGACCTGAACCGCATTACGTCGGCAATCGAATCGATCGAATGGATCAACCCGGACGGCACGCGCGACCGGTTGCTGATCATGCCGAAATAGGCGGAGAAACTTTCCCCGTTGTTACTTGAGAAACGTTGCAGGCTCTTTCACGGAGCGCTGCAACGTTTCATAAAAGTTTAGTTAGGTATCAACAAGAGAACTATACGATGAGACAATTAAAAATTACCAAATCCATTACCAATCGCGAAAGCGCATCGCTGGACAAATACCTGCAGGAGATTGGCAAAGAGGATTTGATTACCGTAGAGGAAGAGGTAGATCTGGCGCAGCGGATCAAAAAGGGCGACAAGGAAGCCCTCGAAAAACTGACTCGCGCCAACCTTCGGTTCGTGGTTTCCGTTGCGAAACAGTACCAGAACCAGGGCCTGTCGCTGCCTGACCTGATCAACGAGGGAAATTTGGGACTGATCAAGGCCGCCGAGAAGTTCGACGAAACGCGCGGCTTCAAATTTATTTCTTATGCCGTATGGTGGATCCGCCAGTCGATCCTGCAGGCGCTGGCCGAACAGAGCCGCATTGTCCGCCTGCCGCTGAACCAGGTGGGATCGCTCAATAAGATCAACAAGGCGTTCGCCCGGTTCGAGCAAGAGCACGAACGGACTCCGTCGCCCGAAGAGCTGGCCAACGAGCTGGACTTGCCTAAAGAAAAGGTGACCGACACGCTCAGGGTTTCGGGACGCCACGTATCGGTGGACGCTCCGTTCTCGGACGGCGAGGACAACAGCCTGCTCGACGTGCTGGTCAACAACGATTCGCCGATCGCCGACCGCGGCCTGATCAACGAATCGCTCGGCACGGAAGTCGAACGCGCCCTGTCGACGCTGACCGACCGCGAACGCGACATCATCAAATATTTCTTCGGGATCGGCTGCTCGGAAATGACGCTCGAAGAGATCGGCGAGAAATTCGGACTGACCCGCGAACGCGTCCGTCAGATCAAAAGAAAAAGCAATCCGCCGACTGCGCCACAGCACCCGGAGCAAATTGCTGAAATCCTATCTCGGATAATTCGACGCAATCTACCGCAATCAAAAAACGCCGGCTAAAAATAGCCGGCGTTTTTTATTTCCTCTGGTATCTCGCATCGGACACGTAAAAAGCCATCAGGATGGCTTTTATATTCGACGCCGAAAACGGCAGACTACAACGCGTTGACGTGAAGCTGAACGCTGCTTTTCAGGTTGGCGGCTTTATTCTTGTGGATCACATTCGTTTTGGCGAGTTTGTCCAGCATGGCGGTCACCTTCGGAAGCAACGCTACGGCGGCATCCTTCTCAGTCGTATTGCGCAACGCCTTTACGGCATTACGGGCCGTTTTGTGATAATATTTATTCCGGGCGTTTTTCACCTCGGTCTGGCGTATTCTTTTCTTCGATGACTTGTGATTTGCCATTTTCGTAAATTTATTTATTTCATCTTTATTTCGTAGCCCATAGGAGAATCGAACTCCTCTTTCAAGAATGAAAATCTTGCGTCCTAACCGATAGACGAATGGGCCATCGCGCAACCAGATTGACTGATTCAGCGGTGCAAAGGTAGCCAAAAACTGAATATTTGCAAATTTTTCGACGAAAATTTCATCTTTTATTTCCGATTCTTTGGATTCCGGCGAAACCGCCGGCCCGAAAAACCGGCCCCGAACCTCCGCCGGAGCAGGCTACAACTCCCCGGCCCCTTTCTCTTTTCCGGCCGACGCCCGCTGGCGCTTGTCGTACAAAAAATAATCGAGCCCCAGAGCCAGCAGCAGGAAAAAGTTATAGACCGTGCCGGCGACCAACGCAGCGATCAGCAGATAGAGCGTACAGAGCCACGAAACGGCCAGAAACCGTTTCTCGATCCCGCCCGACACGAAATGCAGCAGATAGCACATTCTGCGACGGAAAGTCAGCCCGAGGTAAAATGCGATGAAACACGCCGACACGACGAGTCCCGCCTTCGGATAATCGCGGCTGAGCAACGCCCCGATTACGACGCCAGAAACGACCGCCTGAATCGCTGTTTTCGGAGAAATCTTCATTATTTTCATCAACGGCAAAGGTACTATAAAAATATATTTATAGCTTTGCGGTGTTTTAAAATATTTTTTCATGCCTAACTTATCCGATAAGGGGGTATACCTGCCCCCCTCGCCGATCCGTAAATTGGTGCCGTATGCCGAAAAAGCAAAAAGCCGCGGAATCAAAGTCTACCACCTGAACATCGGGCAGCCCGACATCTGCACGCCGCAGGTCGCCGTGGACGCCGTCAAGAATATTTCCGATCACGTCTTCGAATACGGCCATTCGGCGGGTAACGAAAGTTACCGCCGCAAACTGGTCAAATACTACGAAAGCGTCGGCATCGACGTGACGGCCGACGACCTGATGATCACCGTCGGGGGGTCGGAAGCGATTTTCATGGCCATGACCATCTGCCTGAACCCGGGCGACGAGGTACTGGTACCCGAACCGTTCTACGCCAATTACAACGGCTTCGCGATGGAAGCGGGCGTGAATATCAAGCCGATCTCGTCGACCATCGCCAACGACTTCGCACTGCCTCCGATGGAGGATTTCGAACGGCTGATTACGCCGCGCACCAAAGCGATTCTGATCTGCAACCCGAACAACCCGACCGGATACGTCTATTCCGAAGAGGAGTACGCGCAACTGCGCGATATCGTGCTGAGGCACGACCTGTACCTGATGGCGGACGAAGTATACCGCGAATTCTGCTACGACGGGACGCAATGCATCTCGGTAATGAACCTCAAGGGAATCGAACAGAACGTGGTAATGATCGACTCGGTGTCGAAACGTTACAGCATGTGCGGCGTACGGCTCGGAACGCTCGTATCGCGCAACAAGGCGATCATCGCCGCCGCGCTGCGGATGGGACAAGCGCGGCTGTGCCCGCCCTATCTGGCCCAGGTGGCGGCCGAAGCGGCGCTGGACACTCCGGCGAGTTATTTCCGGGAAGTGCACGACGAATACGCCGCGCGCCGCAACTGCATCGTCGAGGCACTGAACAAAATCGAAGGGGTCTACTGCCCGATGCCGAAAGGATCGTTCTACTCGATCGTGAAGCTTCCGATCGACAGCAGCGAGCGTTTCGCCCAATGGCTACTCGAAGAGTTCGAATACAAAGGACAAACCGTCATGCTGGCCCCGGCGACCGGATTCTACGCCTCGTGTTACCTCGGACACGACGAGGTGCGCATCGCCTACGTCATCAAACGCGAAGACCTGCTGGCCGCCGCCGAATGCCTGCGCGAAGCGCTAAAAGTATATCCGGGCCGCAAAACGACCCGCTAACCCGGTTATCGGAAAATCTGCGGAAAACGCCTGCGGTCACCGATCGCCGGCGTTTTTCAACGCGCCGAGTATTCCGGTCAGAAACTGCCAGAACCGTCCGACGGAAGCGATCTCCAGCTTCTCGTCCGGCGAATGTACGCCGCGAAGGGTCGGACCGATGGATATCATCTCCAGATCGGGATATTTTTGCAAGAACAGACCGCACTCCAGTCCGGCATGGATCGACCGCACCTGCGGTTGCGCGCCGAACAGCTTGTCGTAAACACTGCGGGCCACCTCCAGCAGCCTGGAATCCGGATCGGGATTCCAGCCCGGATAGCCGTCCGAACGACTTACGTCGGCACCGGCCAGCCGCAGCACCGATTCGACCGATGCCGACGCGGCATCCCGCGCGCTCTGTATCGCAGAACGCTGCGAAGTCGTGATTTCGACCAACAGTTCGCCGACGAATTTAACGGAAGCCAGGTTCGTCGACGTTTCGACCATGCCCGGCATCACCGGACTCATCGCCAGCACGCCGTTCGGCACGCCGCACACGGCGTCCAGCAGACTGCGCTGCGCTTCGATATCCATTACCGTATCCGGCGCGGGCATATCGGTCAGCGCCAGATCCATTCCGGTTTCGATCGTCCCGTATTCGCGTTTCAGGTCGTCCCGAAACTCCTCAAAAAAACGCCTGACCCGTTTCACCTCGCGGGACGGAACGCCGAAAACGGCAAACGCCTCGCGCGGGATCGCATTACGCAGGTTCCCGCCGTCGAAATAGGCGAGCCGCAGGTCGATATCGCTCGCATCGATCCTCCACAAAAAACGGTTCAACACTTTGTTCGAATTGGCCCTGCCCTTTTCAATATCGTCGCCGGAATGACCGCCGAGCAGACCGGAAACGTCGATCCGGAAAAATTCGTAATTCTTGACCGGTTCTTCCTGCCGGTAATTCAGCGTAGCCACCGTATCGATCCCGCCGGCGCAGCCGATAAAAATCTGCCCTTCATCCTCCGAATCGAGGTTGATCAGATACTTGCCGGAAAGCATATCCTCGCCCAGCCCGAAGGCTCCGGTCAGTCCGGTCTCCTCGTCTACCGTGAACAGGCATTCCAGCGGTCCGTGCGGAACGTCCGCCGAAGCCAGCACCGCCAGCTCGGCCGCCATGCCGATGCCGCAGTCGGCGCCGAGCGTCGTGCCGGTCGCCGTAACCCAACCGTCCGCGATGCGCGTCTGGATCGGATCTTTCTCGAAATCGAAATTCACGCTGCTGTTTTCTCGCACACCATATCCACGTGGCTCTGCAAGACGACGGTCGAACGGTCTTCCATCCCTTCGGTCGCCGGTTTGCGGATCACGAGGTTGCCCACGCCGTCGCGCCGGTACTCCAACCCGTGACTTTTGGCGAAATCGACCAGGTAAGCCATGATCTTCTCCTCTTTCTTGGACGGACGGGGAATCCGGGTTATCTGGTCGAAATAGTCCCACACGATCCGAGGGGTCAATTGTGCAATTTCTGACATTTCCTTAAAAATTTAATCTTCCTTGTAAATGTAATCATAATTTCGTTAGTTTGTACAAAACTTCGGCCAATGATGAATTTCAGAATCGGGCACGGATACGACGTGCACGTATTAGCGCAGGGGCTCCCGTTGTGGCTGGGAGGCATACGTATCGAACACGCCCTCGGCTGCGTCGCCCACTCGGACGGAGACGTACTGATCCATGCGCTGTGCGACGCGTTGCTCGGAGCCGCCGCGATCGGCGACATCGGATTGCATTTTCCGGATACTTCCGAAGCGTACAAAGGCATCGACAGCAAGATCCTGCTGCGCCGTACCGTGGAACTGATCGGACGGCAGGGCTACGCAATCGGGAATGTCGACTGCACGCTCTGTCTGCAACGTCCCAAAATCAAACCGCACATTCCAGCCATGCGCGAAACGCTGGCCTCCGCGATGGGAATCGCTCCGGAAGCCGTATCGGTCAAGGCGACCACCACCGAACGCCTCGGTTTCGTCGGACGCGAAGAGGGGATCGAAGCTCACGCGGTAGCGCTGATCTTCAAACCATAGCCTCCGCTCGCGCCGAAAGACGAAAAAAGCCCCGCATCGGTTCGATGCGGGGCTTTTCGTCGGAAGCAATCCGTTATTTTTTTGATTTTGCGATGATCTCGCGGCACTGTTCGAGCGTCAGTTCGGCAGGCACGTACCCTTTCGGGATGCGGTAATTTTTCCCCTGCCAAGCGATATAAGGGCCATAACGGCCGTTCAGTACCTGCAATCCGTCGTCCTCGGGATAAGTGCGGATCGGCTCCTTCGCCTTGGCGTCCTTCTCGCGCTTGTCCCGGATCAGCGATACGGCACGATCCAATTCGATCGTATAAGGATCGTCTGTCTTGCCCAACGAGACGAACTTGCCGTCGTGCCGCACATAAGGCCCGAACCGGCCGATGCCGATCACCACCTCTTTCTCCTCGAACTCGCCGACGGTACGCGGCAGCGTAAACAGGTCGAGCGCCTCTTCGAGCGTGATCGAAGCGATCAACTGCCCTTTTCTCAGGCTCGCGAAACGCGGTTTCTCCGCATCGTCGGCATCGCCGATCTGGGCGACCGGGCCGAAACGTCCGATTTTGACGTAAACCGGCTTGCCGCTCTTCGGATCGGTTCCGAGCAGATGGGGCTGACTGCTTCTGACCGGTTGGCTTTCGAGCGCCCGATCCACCGTCGAATGGAACTTTTCGTAGAACTTACGGATCATATCGACCCAACTTTTATCCCCTTCGGCAATTTCGTCGAACTCCTTTTCGACCATCGCCGTAAAATTATAGTCCATCACATCGGTAAACTGCTGGTCGAGATAATCGGTCACCAACATGCCGATATCGGTCGGAGAAAGCTTGTTTTTCTCTTTCCCTACATGCTCGCTGAGCTCTTTGCGGACAATCTCCCCTTTTTCGAGTTTCAACTGGACATACCCCCGTTTGCCGCCCTCGCGGTTCTCTTTAACCACATAGCCGCGCGTGATGATCGTCGAAATCGTCGGCGCATAGGTGGACGGGCGGCCGATCCCCAGCTCTTCAAGCCTTTTGACCAGCGACGCCTCGCTGTAACGCGGCGGACTCTGCGTGAAACGCTGCAACGCCGTAACGCTTTTCGCCTCCGGCCGATCCCCCTGTTTCAACGGGGGCAGCAGCGCCTCTTCGCCCTCCTGCGCCTCGTCTTCGGTCGATTCGGAATACAATTTCAGGAAACCGTCGAACAGCACGGTCTCGCCCGTAGCGACGAAACGCTCCTCCGCATTGCTGATCTCGATATCGACCACCGTCCGTTCGGTCTGGGCCGCCGCCATCTGCGAGGCGATCGTCCGTTTCCAGATCAAATCGTACAGCCTTTTTTCGGCCGGAGCGGCGTCGATCACGGTCTTATCCATGTAAGACGGGCGGATCGCTTCGTGCGCTTCCTGTGCTCCTTTCGTTTTGGTTTTATAGTTGCGGACTTCCGAATATTTTTCACCGAAAAGCTTGACGATCTCCGCTTTCGCCGCAGCGATCGCCTGTCCGGACAAGTTCACCGAATCGGTACGCATATAAGTGATATACCCCGCCTCGTACAACCGCTGCGCTACCGACATCGTCTGGCTCACCGACATGCCGAGTTTGCGCCCGGCTTCCTGCTGCAACGTGGACGTGGTGAACGGCGCGGCCGGAGATTTTTTCGACGGCTTGCGCTCGACGTTCCGTACGGTAAAGACGGCGGTCTTGCACTTTCGAGCAGCGCGAGCGCCTCCTGTTCGGTCGCATAGCGTTTACTGAGTTCGGCCCGGAACGCGGATTTCTTCCCGTCCGCATCGGTAACCGTAAAATCGGCCAGCACCCGGTAATAGGCCGCGGCCTTGAAATCCATGATCTCGCGCTCGCGCTCGACGATCAGCCGTACGGCCACGCTCTGAACGCGTCCGGCCGACAACGACGGCTTGATCTTTTTCCACAGAACCGGCGACAGTTCGAATCCCACCAGACGATCCAGAATCCGGCGCGCCTGCTGGGCATTGACCAGATTCAGGTCGATCGTGCGCGGATTTTCGATGGCATGTAAAATGGCATTTTTCGTGATCTCATGGAAAACGATCCTCTTGGTCTTGTCGTCTTTCAGCCCGAGCACCTGGGACAGGTGCCACGCGATGGCCTCCCCCTCGCGGTCTTCATCGGACGCCAGCCAAACCGTGCCGGCCTCCTTGGCGAGTTTTTCCAACTCCGCTACCGTCTTCTTCTTATCAGGAGATATTTCGTAATGCGGTGTAAAATCATTTTGGATGTCGATTCCCAACTCTTTCTTCGATAGGTCCCGGATGTGCCCGAAACTGGATTTTACCACGTAGCCCTTACCCAAAAATTTTTCGATAGTCTTTGCTTTGGCCGGAGACTCCACGATCACCAGATTTTCCTGCATAAATATTTTCGTTTTTCGGCGGTCCGGTTGCCCGATACCGCGACTTTCATTATTGTATTATAAAGAGAAAACCTAAAGTTCTACTCCTTTAGGTTTCGTTGATTTGTTTCCGAATCATTTTACCAACGTATAAGCGACGATCACCCGCAACGGCGGATCGCTCGCCCCGGTCTTCAGCCTTCACCTGTTTGAATTCGGCGAGTAGGTCTCCGCCGGGGCCCAGCGTCATCGTCCGAGGAGCGCTGTCGGGCTTGGCGATCAGTTTTTGCAGAAAGATCGTGATGTCGGTAGCGTAATTGCCGTTCGTCCGATCCAGATAACCTCCGTATATCAGGCTCGTGCCGGAACTCGTTTCGTAAGAATAGTCGTAGTCCGGAATCCCGGTAAACTTCCTATAATCCGAATAGGAACCGATCCGCGAAGGCGCCTGATTGAAATTCTCTGCGGTAGGATCGGCCAGCGACCAGACCAGCGACGCTTTGTTGATAACCATCGAATTGTACGGAGCGACGACCTTCCCGAGCAACTGATCGACGAAATCGTCGGTAAACCGCACGAACGTAGCCACCCCGCCCAGCGTCTGCACATAACCGTACGGCAGCGGCGTCGAAGTCGTCAGCGTATCGTTGATCCCCTGAATCGGGTTCCCGTGTAATCATGGCTGATCATACTGACATGGGCCTGATTGAACAGCGTATTGTCGAACGAATAATAAGTAATGACCGTATCTTTGGGAGTCGTCGCCGTCGCATCGGTAAAGTTGCGAGTATAGAGCCCCATCTCCATCGACGCCAGGGCGAGCCGGTAAACGCACGCATCGGGGTCGGACGAAGGATCCGGAGCAAAACAGAATCCCTTATACGCATCGTGGAACAGGGAATCGCTGGTATAAGTCCCCCCGTGGTATCCATCAGCCGGTGGGCGAACTCGATAGCGGCTTCGCTGTCCAGCCTTCAGCATCACTTCTTCGGACGGGACGCCGGTTATCTCGAAACTGAACAGCACCTTGTCGCTCACGATGGAAGACGGGTCGAAATCGGCATAATAAGTCGTATCGCTGTCCAAGTACCCGGTCAGTTCGTAGATATTGAATTTCTGGGTTTTGCTCGAGTCGCCGTAAAACGAACCGTTGAACGTCAGCCACAACATCAACGAGTCGAACACCGGCGCGATACCGAACATTTCGCTGCCCGTCGTAAAATAATTCATGTTGTACTGGGCGCAAAAAGAGGCTTTCGTCCGGCCGAAAACCGGATCCCAACCCGATCCCATATAACCGTAGACCATTCCGCTCGTCGGGAACGAATCCGACTCGGTCAGGTAAGTGTCGATACCGCGCAAAGTGTCCAGACAGACCTTCATCTGCTCGTCGTCGGGAATGAAATCGTCCCCCGAACTGATTATCCACTTTCGTACAAGAAAACAAGATGGCTGCCGTGAGCAACAGTGTCGCTGCGATCCCTCTTCGATTCGGCCTATTCATTTGCGAGTATTTTGTTGTAAAACGCCTGATAATGATCCAGATATTCTGCCGTCGTTTTATCCTGGAACTCCAGAAAAGGCTTTTTCTTTTCATGCAGGAAATCCACGATCGGCGCAGCAGGCTCCGGCGTCTCGAAAATTACGCCGTCCGCATAGTTGATAACGAACTTCATCAGGTTTTCGTATGTGGGATCGTCCAGATAATCGAGATATTTTTTAGGCACGCCCTCGCCCTGTATCTTGGCTTTGAACTTTTTGTCCAGCTCTCCTTCGAACGCATCGTCGTAAAGCGAAACGACGATCTTCACTTTTTTGAATATCGGATCGTCTGCGAACAGATTGCGCAGGTAAACCGGCACGATCGAAGAGAACCATCCGTGGCAGTGCACCACGTCCGGCGTCCAGCGCAGTTTTTGACCGTCTCCAGCACCCCCCTGGCAAAAAAGATGGCCCGCTCGTCGTTGTCCGGGAACAAAACGCCGTTCTCGTCGCGGACGATCGCCTTGCGGTGAAAATAATCTTCGTTGTCGATAAAATAGATCTGCACCCTCGCCGCAGGAATCGAAGCGACCTTAATGATCAGGCTGATGGTCGTTGTTATCGATGATCAGGTTCATTCCCGACAGGCGGATCACCTCGTGCAACTGGTTGCGCCGTTCGTTGATCAAACCGTAACGCGGCATGAAGGTTCGAATCTCATTTCCTCGTTCCTGCATATTTTGGGAGAGCGTTCTGCATAAAACGGACATATCGCTTTCAGGGAGATACGGGTTATTTCCTGACAGACATAAAGAATTTTGCAGTTACTCATTGGTACGAATTTTTCATCAATAGGATTTGAGACCTGATACAAAGATACTACTTTTTTACGATTACCGTGCTGCGCAACGGCTTTTTTGCCCGTTTACAGGATCAGCATGGCATCGCCGTAGGTACCGAAACGGTATTTCTCCGTACGGGCCACTTCGTAAGCGTCCATCAACAGGTCGTAACCGGCAAAAGCCGCCACCATCATCAACTGCGTCGAATAGGGCAGGTGGAAATTGGTGATCATGCAGTTGGCCACGCTGAATTCGTACGGTTCGAATATAAACTTGTTGGTCCAGCCTTCGAACGGCTTCAGCCGGCCGTCGGTAGACACGGAACTCTCGATCGAACGCATCACCGTCGTACCGACCGCGCAAACCTTGCCGCCCGCATCCTTGACTTCGTTCACCCGTTCGGCAGTCTGCTGCGGAATAATCACCTGTTCCGAATCCATTTTGTGCTTGGTCAAATCCTCTACGTCCACCGTCCGGAAATTTCCGAGGCCGACGTGCAATGTCAGGAAAGCCATATGGATTCCTTTGATTTCCATTCGCTTGAGCAGGTGCTTACTGAAGTGCAAGCCGGCTGTCGGCGCAGCTACGGCTCCTTCGTTTTTGGCGAATATGGTCTTGTAACGCTCGTCGTCGATCGGCTCAACCTTCGTACGGATCCATTTGGGCAGCGGCGTTTCGCCCAGTTTGAACAGGGCGGCCTTGAATTCGTCGTAATCGCCGTCGAACAGGAAACGCAACGTCCGTCCACGGGAAGTCGTATTGTCGATCACCTCGGCCACCAGCAGGTCGTCGTCACCGAAATAGAGTTTGTTTCCGATCCTGATCTTGCGGGCCGGATCCACCAGAACATCCCACAACCGGAGTTCCCGGTTCAGCTCGCGCAACAGGAAGATCTCGATCTCGGCGCCCGTTTTCTCTTTGTTGCCGTACAGGCGGGCCGGAAACACCTTGGTATCGTTGAATGTGAAAATATCCCCCGGCTTGAAATAATCGACTACGTCTTTGAAAACCCGATGCTCGATTTTTCCGGTTTTGCGGTTCAGCACCATCAGCCGGGATTCGTCCCGGCACTCGGCCGGATATTTGGCCAACATATCGGCCGTGAAATTGTAATTATACTGAGATAATTTCATTATTTATTGAAATGAACTTTGGAATCTGCAAATTCAAACGGGACAATACTATTTATACGCAAAATTTTGGCTTTTGTTTCACTGCGCCGATCTTTTTCGCGCGAACGGAGCCTCCGGCCTACCGGCGCACGTCCTCCGTTCCATCCGGATCGGGAAACAGCAGCCCCTGCACCTGCGGAAGCGTATAGGCGTCTTCCAGCGTGAAATCGCCGCTACGGGTACGGCAAAGCGCCGTCAAGTAGGCCCCGCTGCCCAGCTTTTCACCGAGATCGCGGGCGATCGAACGAATATAAGTTCCCTTGCTGCACCGGATCCGGGCGTCGCCCGGGGCGGTTCGAAAGACTCGAGCCGCATCCCGTACACGGTAACCGGCGCGCGGCGCATCTCCACTTCCGTCCCCTGCCGGGCGTATTCGTAGGCCCGTTTACCATCGATCGACTTGGCCGAATAGACCGGAGGCAACTGCATCTGTTCGCCCTCCATCGCGCGCAGGGCTTCTTCGAGCATCTGCCGCGTAATATGTTCGTAGGGAAAAGTCCGGTCGACCGGGTGTTCCATATCGAAACTGGGCGTAGTCGCCCCAACGCCAGCGTCGTCAGGTACTCTTTCGGCTGCGCCTGCAATGCTTCGGCCTGTTTGGTCGCGCGTCCCAGACACACGATCAGGACGCCGGTGGCCAGCGGATCGAGCGTGCCGGCATGTCCGACCTTGATCTTGCGATGTCCCAGCCGGCGCATCATTACCTTGATTTTTCGGACGACGTCCGAAGAGGTCCACCAAGGGGTTTGTCGATAGGAAGCACATACCCTTCGGCAAAGGGCAGATCGGCAGAAAGCGGTTGTTTCAAAACGAAATTTTTTAAGACTGTTCAATTCGGATTCAGACCAGCGAATAGACGATGGACGCCGCGCCGACCAACAGGCAGTACACGGCAAAATAGATCGCTTGCCCCGCTTCACGATCCCGATCATCCAGCGGCAGGCAATGAATCCCGACACGAAGGCCGTAACGAAACCGGCCAGCAGCGCAACGGCCGAAATTCCGCTCTCGGAAGGGTGGAACCCGCCCTTCATCGCATCGAGGAATGCCTCGCCGAGAATCGGGATCAGCACCATCAGGAACGAAAACCGGGCTACTTCTTCCTTGCGGTCGCCGAGCATCAGTCCGGTCGAAATAGTCGATCCGGAACGCGAAAGACCGGGCAGGATCGCCGCGAAAGCCTGCGCGAGCCCGATTACGAAAGCATCCTTGAACGAAATTTCCGCTTTCTGCCGGGGACGGGCGTAATAGGCGAAAGACAACAGCGCAGCCGTAATCAGCAACGAAATCCCCACGACCAACAATCCGGATGCGAAAAGTTCCTCCACATAATCCTTAAAGAAAAATCCGACGATCGCCACCGGTACCATCGAAAGCATTATTTTGCAAATATAGATCGTTTCGTCGTTCCACTGGAAACGAAAAAATCCGGCGATCAACCGGGCCAGTTCGTTGCGGAAAACCACAATCGTGCTGCATACCGTAGCGGCGTGCACCGCGACGGCGAAAGTCAGGTTCTCTTCGCCCTGAAGACCGAACAACGTATTGAAAATCTGTAAATGGCCGGAACTGCTCACCGGCAAAAAACTCCGTAAGTCCCTGTACCAGCCCCAAGACGACCGCTTCCCACACCTCCATCGGTTACTCCTCCTTTTTCGGTTTCTTCATAATAGCGTAAATCTCGAAGGCGAAACCGCCCAGCACCAACAGCGGAGCGAGCGTAATGCGCCGGAAACTGAACATATCCTCGTTGAACACGTTCGGATCGTCGCTGCCGCCGCCGCTCATCAGGATAAATCCGAGGACGATCACGGCAAAGCCGATCAGCATCAACTTATAATTGGTAAAAGTCAACGGCATCCGGTTCGATTTTCCGGCGTCCGTCGTGTTTTTCTCATTTTTTTTCATCCGTTCTCCGTGTTTATGACGGCAGGCCCGCCGCCTGTTATGCTCTAAAAAATATAACGCAACCGGCCGGCAATCATTGTAAAACCGGGCCGGATTCCGAAAAAATCAATACAAATACAACTTATCGGTCCGCATCCGCAGGAATTTACGAACGGCGAAAGCGGTGAACACCAGCGAAATGAGGATACCCCCCACCATCATCGCCCCGAAAATGAACAGCAGTTGCAACTGATCCGAAACGAACTTCACCTCCGGCAGCCCTTCGTGCAGCCCGGCGATCATCACGGCCAGCATCGCCCACGAGATCAGCCCGGCATAGATTCCCTGCAAGATACTGCCGCCCAGGAACGGCTTCGTAATAAACCAGCGCGTGGCCCCGACCAGCTTCATCGTATGGATCAGGTAACGTTTCGAGAAAATCGTAACGCGGATCGTATTGTTCAGCAGGATCAGCGAAATAATCAGCAGCGCGCCGCCGAACAGCAACAGCACCAGGTTGAATTTATTGATGTTGGACGTAACCTGCTCGATCACGTTCCGCTGGTAGACCACCTCGTCGACCCCGTCCCACGACATGACCTGCTTCTCGAGGGCCGACAGCGCCCCTGTTTCGGCCGAACGTCCGTCCAGTTTCACCTCGTAGGAATCCGGCAGCGGATTCGTCTGCAGAAATTCGACGAAATCGCTTCCCAGATAGGCCTGGAAATCGGCCGCCGCCTGGTCTTTCGGAATGAATTTCACTTCCCGGATCGCGGGGTTCGTCTCCAACTGCCGCTTTACCGCAGCGGAAGTCTCCTCCGGAATGCCGTCTTTCAGCATCACGAACACCGACACGTTCTCTTTCAGCCGGTTCGAAGCGTTCAGCGCGCCGAGGATCAGGTATCCCACCGCGCCGAGCAGAAAGAGCACCAGCGCGATGCTGACCGTCGAAATAATGTAGGCATTCCGAACCTTGCGTTTGATTTTCCTGTTATTGTTTACAGCCATAACCTAATCAGCTATTTTCCGTTTGTTTGCGTTTGCGTACCGCCGCGACGGAGACGGCTGCGACCAGCCCGGCCAAAAGCAACAGCGAACAGGCGCGCGTAACGGCCGTCAGCGCCGCATAGTGCGGAGCGCGGAAACGGAACTCGACCGTATGGTTTCCCGCCGGCAACGCCATCGCCCGCAGCACGTAATCGGCACGAAAATAGGGCGCCTCTTCGCCGTCGACATAGGCCGTCCATCCGTGCGGATAATAAATTTCGGAGAATACGGCGACCCCTTCCGCCGGGGCCGTATATTCGTAACGTTGCAGATTGACCCTGTATTCGGTCATCCGGATCGACGCAGTCGAGTCGGCCGCCGGCACGACTCCCTGCAACGCATCGGCGAAGCGCTCGTCGACTACGGCCACCCGTTTGGTATCGGTCGTCGTCAGCGCATCGATCTCCAGATCGGGGGTTTCGACGAAAGCTACCGAATCGACGAACCAGGCGGCGCCGTTGGCTTCCGGATTATGCTGCACGGATAACCGGCCCGTCTGTTGATCCGGCACGATGACGTAACGCGTATTGAGCATATTGTACACGTTCATATTCATCTTCGACAGGTGGCGGTCGATCAGATCCTGGTAGCGGTGCAGCTTGGCTCCGTGGTAGCCGCCGACCGAACGGTGGAAATAGGAAGTCGAAGCGTCGTTGAACGTGCTGACCGAAAGATTCAGCACCCGGTATCCGGGCTCGCCGGTCGAGTCGGCCAGGATCTGCCGGTCGGCCTCCGTCGGACGGATTTCGGCCCGGTTCGGCAAAACGAATGTGTCGCCGTTCAGATAGCGCAGGTTGACGGGCACCATATCGGCCGTCACCAACACGCCGAGCAGCAGCACGAAAGCCGTCTTCTTGATCTTTTCCGCCGCGAACGCCCAGACTACGCCGGCCGCCAACAGCACGAACAGCAACGAACGGAACGCATCGGCCCGCATCATCGAGGCGCGCTCGGAACGCATCGCCGAAGCCACCTCCTGCGGAAGCTGATCTTCGCCCTGACCGGAAAACGACATCAGCGCGCCGCCGAACACGAGGAACAGCAACGCGATTCCTCCGACCGTCAGCACCGCCGATCGAAGTCCTTTCATCAACCGCTGCCGGTCGAGTTCGCCGCACCAGAGCCGCTGCAACACGACGGCCATCAGAAACGGCACGCTCCATTCGGCGATCACCAAGATCATCGACACGGTGCGGAACTTATTGTACATCGGGAAATGGTTGAAAAACAACTCGGTGAATCCCATAAAATTACTTCCCCAGGACAACAGCACCGCGAGCAGAGTCACGACGAACACCCACCATTTCGAACGCCCGCGCAGCACGAACATGCCGAGCACGGCCAGCAACAACGCCACAGCCCCCAAGTAAACGGGGCCGCTGGTCATCGGCTGGGGCCCCAGTACGCGGGAACCTGCGAAACGTCGGCGCGGTAATTCCTCAGCACCCCGGCGACCTCCCCGTCCTGCGAAAACCCGCCTTGCGAAGTTCCCCCGTACAGGTTCGGAATCAGCATGTTGAAAGTCTCCGCCTTACCGTAACTCCACGCCGTAGCGTACTGCAGGCCGAGTCCGTCCTGCTTCTTCCCGTCAGCGGAAGTCAGTTCGCTACCGCCGCGCATCGTCTCGGACGAATGGCTGTCGATATAATAAAGCATTCCCGCATTACTCCCTACGGCCAGCACGGCCGCCAGCGCCAGCAGTCCGGTCGCTTTGGCAAAATGCGGCAATATCCTTTTCCGGATCGAAAGCACCAACTCGTTGACCCAGAAAGCAATCAAAATAAATAAGAAATAATAGGTAATCTGCGGGTGATTGACCCCGATCTCGATCGTGGCGAAAACACCGGTCAGCGCGGCGCCAATCCACATATTCCGCCGGAACGCGTAATACACGCCGCCGAACAGCATCGGAGCGAAGGCCAGCGCGAGCATCTTTGTAATGTGTCCGGCCCCTATAATGATGAAGAAATAGGTCGAAAAACCGTAAGCGAGAGCCGGAACGATTCCGATCCACGGATTGAACCGCATACACAACAGCATGAAGAAAAACATCGCCATCGCAATGAAAATCAGCGAAGCGGGCTGTCCGAGGAAATAAAATACGCGGGCCAGCGTCTTGATGATCGTGCCTTCGTACTGTACGTTGATCAGGTAGGCCGGCATCCCGCTGAACATATTGCCTTCCCATTGCGGATCTTCGCCATACTTCGCACGGTGCTGCATAATGTCTTCGACACTGCCCTTATATTGCAGAATATCGTGCTGAGCCAGCACTTTCCCGTCAAACTGCGGGGCGAAATAGAACAGGTTGATCACGACGAAAACGACCAGCGCCACCAATATCGGCATCCATCGTTTGAGGGCTTGTTTAGACTCCATGCGGATAAGCTAATAAATGTCAGTCTGCAAAGTAACGAAAAAATGTTGAGAATTCCCCACCCGCGCTCTAATTCCCGGCCGGGAATCCGTCGATCCGCTCCGGCAGCCGGTCGAAACCGTAATAGACGGTTTCGATCTTCTCCGGGAAAACTTTTACGACCCGGAATCCGGAACGGTCGTTGCCCAGCGGCCGACCGGCGGCCCCGGCGGTATGGAATCGCACGCCCCCAAACGAACCCGAAGCGCAGAAATGCAGGTGCCCGGACAGGTAACAGTCCACGCCGTACCGCGCGAACAGGTCGAGGTACTTTCCGCGGCGAACGGACGGGATATTTTCGTAACGGTCCTTCTCATCGGCCGATTCGAGAAAAACGGATGATGTCCCAGCACGATCGTACGGCCATATCTCCGGGAGCGTTTCAGTTTCGCCGCGAGCCATCTCCACTGCTTCCGCTCGCGGTCGGGACAATCGGCCCAGACGACCGGCGTATTCAACCCGATCAGGTAAGCGCCGCGGTGTGCGAATGCGAAACGGTCGTAACCGTACTTTTTAATATAAGCCTCGACCAGCCGGTCTCTTGCCTCGTTGCCCACGTCGTGGTTGCCCGGCGTAAAATAGACCGGGATCGCCGGATCGATCCGGGCGATCAACCGGTCGAATTCGGCCACTTGTCCGGCGTCGTTCAGGTCGTGCACCATATCGCCCGTCACGACCACGAACGCGGGCCGCAGCCGGTTGATCGCATCGGTAAAAAGCTCCATCAACTCCGTCTCGCGGGCGTAGGAGCGGTTGTCGTCGATAAATCCCAACTGCGGATCGCTCAGTTGGATAAAAAAGAACGGATCGCTGCGCTTTTGCGCGGCGACGGAGGAGGCGACGCTTCCCAAAATCATAATCCAAACCAGCAGTTTTCCCATTTTTACAGTTCCCCGTTCGCCGCCGTGATTATTTCAACAACGCTTCGACAAAGACGGGAAAGTGGTCGGACGGATGATTGCGCCCGTCCGAATCGGTCAGGATGCCGAATTTCAGCACCGTCACGCGGTCGTTGACGAACAGGAAGTCGATCTTGCCTTTTTTCATCAACCGCTCCGGAACCTTCACCCCGAAATCGGTGTAACTCCAACCCGGCGTATAGGGCGGCGTCTGCGACACGGCTTCCGCATCGGAAAAAGCGCTCAGCATCACCTCGACCGGATCGCTCCCGGCCCCCGAGTTGAAATCGCCGGAACAAAAGACCGGATACTTCTCCCCGACCGTCTCGCGGATCCGGGCGACCAGCAGTTCGGCCGACTTATGCCGCGCCACGGGACCGATATGGTCGAAATGCGTGTTGAAAAAGTAAAACACCCGACGCGTGGCGCGGTCCTTCATCTTGGCCCACGTACAGATCCGGTTCAAAGCGGCGTCCCAGCCTTTCGACACCTTTTCGGGCGTTTCGGAGAGCCAGAATGTTCCGCTGTCGAGTACCTGAATCCGGTCGACGCGGTAGAAAATCGCTGAGAACTCGCCTCCCGCCTCCCCGTCGCGGCCGACGCCGACCGACGCGAAACCGGGCATTTGTTGCAGGTCTTCCATCTGCTCGGGACGGGCCTCCTGCACGCCGACGACATCGTACTCATGAAATAAAATCAGCGCTTTAACCCGTTCCTTACGGTTCGGCCACGCATTTTCGCCGTCGCCGGGGTTGTTGCAACGGATGTTGTAGGAACCTATGTTCAGCGGACGGTTGCGGGCAACGAGACTATCGGCGCCGAACAACAGGATCAGCGCCGACAGATACAAGATCAATCTGTTCATGCCGCTACTTCTGAATGTCGTAAAAGCAGCGTTTCGGGGAGTAGACCTTGCCCTCTTTGACCAGTTTTTTGATCGCTTTGTCGGCTTCGGCTTTTTCGACGCCGGCAGCAGCCGCGATGTCGCCGGGACGCATCGCACCCTTTTCCTGAAGGGCTTTGAGAATTTTTTCTTCCATGACTCGATTCCGATTTGGTTGGTGACGTAAAAATAAGCATTTCGCCCGGTTCTTGCAAATCGGAAATTTTTATCGGGCGATCGGAAAATACGATACCGGAACAACGACGGAGCCACCCCTCATAAACATCTGATTAAAATAACTTTAATTAAAAATTACTCAAGTCGAAAAATATTTCGTAAAAACGGATTTTTTTATTCCGGGATTAATTCCTACCTTTGAAGGCTGTTTAACATTAAAATTTTTAGTAGAATGCCGAAAATGAAAACCAATTCCGGTGCCAAGAAGCGTTTCGACTTCACCGGATCAGGAAAGATCAAAAGAAAGCATGCTTTCAAAAGTCACATCCTGACGAAGAAAACGAAAAAACAAAAACGGAATCTCACCTACTCGGGACTGATCTCGAAGGTCGATGAAGCCAACGTAAAACTGCTGCTGGTTAAATAAACCGCCGCGCGTTTTACACCAATGTCAAACAAAGAGTGACTTAGCCCCGAAGAGTGTGGGAGAACCATGCCGCTAACCGCTCGTAAAACTTTACAATTATGCCAAGGTCAGTAAATGCAGTTGCATCCAGAGCCCGAAGAAAAAAGTTTTGAAACTTGCCAAAGGTAACTTTGGTTCAAGGGGAAATGTATGGACGGTCGCCAAAAACACCGTAGAAAAAGGTCTCACCTATGCGTACAGAGACCGCAAGAACAAAAAACGTCAGTTCCGCAGCCTGTGGATTCAGCGTATCAACGCCGCTGTCCGCGGTCAGGGAATGACCTACTCGGGAATTCATGGGTAAGATGAACGCCAAAGGGAATCCGGCTCAACCGGAAAGTCCTGGCCGATCTGGCTATGAACAACGCCGCAGCATTCGAAAAAATCGTTAAAACAGTGAAATAGCGCTTTCTCCGGGCCTCCCGGACAAACCAGCTAAATAAAAAGTGTCGGAAACAATTTCGGCACTTTTTTGTTGGTTACTACTTACTACATTCAGTCATTATGCTTATTTTAGTCTAAATTACAGCATAAAACAATTCAAACAATAATAATTACAAAAAAATTATAACTTAGTAAATCAAAATCACATTTTAGTAAATTAACAAAAGGAGGCGTATAGCAAGCAAACAGTCAGACGGAGAAATGCGGCAGTAACTTTTTACAACGTTTCCACACCGGCAAATACTAAATATGATCTACTGGTGGGAGATATAGAGGCTCTAAGTCAAGATGAATCATCTTCAGACAAAGGAGCTCCTATGAGTTTTACTTGCGGCGCTCTTATCGGCTATGACAAAAAGGGAAACCAATCTATTGCCAGACAACGGTTGTAACCTGTCAAGGAACGGGTACACATTGCGAACGCCGTCCTTGCAATTTACACGGTTAATCGAATATAAACAACAGAGACAGATATAAAAATCTGTCTCTGTTGTTAAAGCATAAATAATATTATCTCATGATGAACTATTTTATAAAGACAATTTTACCCTGCATAATTTTATCCAGCATCTCTGCCTGTACTCAACAACCAAATACGATATCGCAAAACGATCAAAAAAATCTTTCCTGGATCGAACAAGAGGATAGTACCGCAGCGAACTATATCGACACCGTAGAATATATTTTATTGGAAGCCCATCCGGACGGTCTTTTTAGAGAAATCGATAAATTAATCGTAAAAAACGATAAAATCTTTATTTTTGATTTTATAGGCCGAAACCAAGTACTGGTTTTTGACAGAAACGGGAAATTTCTATACAAAACAGGGAACAGGGGGCGCGGGCCGAAAGAGTATATCCAACTTCGCAATTTTACCGTAGACGACAAATTTATTTACCTGATCGACAATATTAAACACGAATTGTTGCTACATGACATCAAAACGGGAACTTCATCACAAAGAAAACTCTACCGTTTGTTGTTTATGATATGGCTGTTTTCGATAATGGAAATTACATTTTTCATGGGCTGTAGTCGACGGCGCCATCCTTTCTCCCGGCCAACAACCTTACCGCATATATATTACCGATTCGGATATGAATATCAAAAACAGCATTTTCCCGACAAATGAAAACGACTGTAGCGTCTTATCCCGATTCTCGTATTTAACTCATTCCAAAGGATATTTCGTCTTTAATACGCTGGTTTCAGATTCCATAGCCGTTTTCGACAGAAAAGCGCCGGATTCAGTGAAAGTTTATCACATCGATTTCAAAAACAGAAAAGCCCCACTAGAGGCAAAAAACGACCCGGAAAGACTATCCGGATTTCATTATCTGAGCGAAACACCGATCATGACACCCAAATATATGATCGGACAATTCAATGAAGATAAATACGGAGGACAGCCTTTCATATACGATCTGAATCGCCAAACGGCGGTGGGCACGAACATAATCAAAGATACATCCCGCTTTTTGCAAAAACCACTGGCTTATTTCGACAATCAGATTTTTTCACTTTATGATTATTCGACTTATATTTTCAGATGAAAAACGGATTATGTACATTACCGGATTCAGTAAAAAACATATGGACGAAGGCGACGGAGTCCTGATAACCTATCGTTTGAAATGAAAATAATTTTTGTCGTATTAACCAACATACTTCTTTTTTGCCTGCGTAAATAATAATCGCACAGATGCACCTGAATTACTCGACAAGATTCTCGACAAGCAAATTTTAATTAAAAACAATCGTGTACGTCTAATCGGATCGCCCATCAACAACGACAAATTGTGGGAGTTATACAAAAAAGAAATCGACAATTAATTTAACAGGCAACAAACAGGACGGTTATCTCGGACAACGGGTTATCCCTAAAAAACAGATTATAAATTAATTAAAAACGGATCCGGTCGAAATCGACCGGATCCGTAAATATATTCAGGAAACCCAACCGGTCAGATCGAAATATTCAGTATCTCGAAACGCAGCACGCCCGACGGAACGGTAACGTCGACCTCTTCGCCCTTTTTGTGTCCGAGCAGCGCCTGTGCGATCGGGGTACCGATCGACAACTTGCCCTCTTTCAGGTTGGCCTCGTTTTCGGAAACCAGGGTGTACTCCACGACCTTCCCGGTGGTTATATTTTTAAGAGTTACGCGGTTCAGAATCTGAACGGTACTGGTGTCAATACGCGATTCGTCGAGCACCCTTGCATTGGCAACGGTATCCTCCAACTTGGCAATACGCATCTCAAGCATGCCCTGAGCCTCTTTGGCCGCATCATACTCTGCATTCTCCGACAGATCGCCTTTGTCGCGGGCTTCTGCGATCGCGGCGGAAATAGCAGGACGCTCGACCGAACGGAGGTGATCCAGTTCGTCTTTCAGCTTTTGTAAACCCGCTTCGGTTAAATAAACAACGTTTGATGCCATAATAATAATGATTGAGTTTAAATGTTTTCAGGAATTCACGCCGCAGCTTTTTCAGCCTTTATCGTTCAGATTGAGCATCTGCCGCAGCAGGTAAAGAAAAGTTACCGCACAACACGACAGGATCAGCACGGTCAGGTAATTGCGCATCTCCCCGTCGAACAGACACAACACCACGCTTCCCCCGAGGCAAAACACCGAGAGCAGCAGGAACGCCACATAAACATAAAATCGTGTCTTCGGTTTCATCGATTCGTTTGCGTTAACAAAAGAAAAAATCCCGACCCCTGTCGGGGGTCAGAACCTTTTCGATAAGACAAATGTAAACAAAGATTTTCGATTTTCCAAGTTTACCGCATTTTTGCGAAAACTCGGAAAATCCCGATTCCGTTCGGCCGCTGTCCGGCGCGGACGCCTCCGGCATTACCCGCTGAAACGGCAGACGTAATCGAAATCGCCGGTCTAAGAACCATACCGGTCGGCATTACAATCCGCAAAACGGCCGTTCTCCGCTACCGAGAAAGTTTCGGACAGGCGGTATCGGCCGCCGCGGCTTTCTTTCGCAATTGCTTTAGCCAGCGGGACAGCGACGCATGGTACTCGTCCCAATAGACGAAGTCGCCGATCCAACCGTGACGACCGGTGGGATAAACGTGCAGTTCGGCGGGAACGCCTTTCGAGCACAGCGAATCGTAGAACATCGTACTGTTGCGCGTCGGAACCACTTCGTCGTCGCTGCTCAGCGCGATGAAACACGGAGAAGTGGCGGGAGTATGTTCCGTGGCGGCAACGATGTGCCGCTCGGTCGAAAATCTCCGGATCAGATCTTCGGACGGATCTTTGCCCATCAGGTTATCGCGGCTTCCCCGTGAGAGAATCCGTCCTGCATCGTAATCACCGGATAGATCAGTATCCCGAAATCGGGACGCGCGTAACTGAATTCGAACAGCGTCAGAGCCGAGGCCGCCAGATGCCCCCCCGCCGAAAAGCCCATGACGCCGACCTGGCACGGGTCGATTCCCCATTCGGCGGCATTTTCGCGCACGGTGCGAAACATTCGGCGCACATCGGTCAGCGGTATTTCGCTGTGTCCGTTCGGCATCCGGTAGCGCAGGACGACGGCCGTAATTCCGTTTTCGTTCAGCCAGCGGGCTACGTCGATCCCCTCGCGCTGGTAGCAAACACAACCGTAACCGCCCCCGGGCAGGACGACGACGCACTGTCCGTTCGCCTTGTCCGGCGCAGGACGGAACAGGAAATAATCCGGGACGGCAACGCCGAAACGGACGCCGTCGCGATCGGCCGTGACCGAAGAGTCGAGTCCGTTGTCGCCGTCGAACTTCCCGTCCGGATACAACGGCTGCGGCGTCTGAGCGGATGCTTCGGCGCAGCACAAAACGACCAGCGACAAAAAAGCAAGTATTCTTTTCATGGAAAAACAATTTATAAAATTTACGGAAGACGAACGCGTCCGACGCCGTCCGTTCGTTTTAGCATTAGTAAAGGTAAAAAAAATAAATTAAATTTGTAGGAACAAAACGTCCGAATCCGATGAGAAAAGCAATTTTGACACTTACGACACTGTTATTAACTTCATGGGCTATGGCACAGAACAATATCATCAAACTTCCGGCTCCGTCCAAAACCGGAGGAATGCCTTTGATGGAGGCGTTGTCGAAACGTGCGACGAACCGCACGATGGACGGCGAAAAATCGCTGTCGCAGCAACAACTCTCCGACCTGCTGTGGGCAGCTTGGGGAATCAACCGCGAAGACGGCCGCCGCACGGCGCCGTCGGCGCTGAACCGCCAGGAGATCGACCTCTACCTGATCGGTCGTAAAGGGGCTTACCGCTACGACGCCGAAGCGCACGCGTTGGTTCCGGTCGCCGAAGGCGATCTGCGCGGCAAGGTCAACAGCCAGGAGTACACCCGCACCGGGGACTGGATCCTGATCTTCGTGGCCGACTACATGCGGATGACGCAGGGCGACATGCAGGGCAACGCCGTCACCGCCGGTATCGACGCCGGACTGATCGCGCAAAACGTCTACCTGTACGGGGCTTCCGAAGGGCTGGCCGTGGTGGTTCACTCGACGGTCAACCGCGAAGAGGTCGCCAAAACGCTCGGATTGAAATCGTCGCAGCATATCGCACTGGGGCAGACCGTAGGAATCCCGGCCCGCCGATGACCGAACGGCTGCGCCAAATACTGAAACGATACTGGGGGTACGACGATTTCCGTCCGTTACAGCTCGAAACGATCGAATCGGTCTGCGCAGGTCGGGATACGTTGGTGCTGATGCCTACCGGAGGCGGGAAATCGGTCATCTACCAGGTACCGGGCCTTGCTTTGGACGGGGTGTGCATCGTCGTGACACCGCTGATCGCGCTGATGAAAGATCAGATCGACCAACTGCGCCGCCGGCGCATCCTCGCCGAGTCGATTCATTCGGGTATGCAGCCGCGCGACATCGACCGGATTCTCGACAATTGCGTCTACGGCGACGTGAAATTCCTGTACATTGCGCCGGAACGCATCGACAGCGAATTGTTCCGGACGCGTTTCGCCAAAATGCGGGTATCGCTGCTGGCCGTCGACGAAGCCCACTGCATCTCGCAGTGGGGATACGACTTCCGCCCGTCTTACCTGCGGATCGCCCGGCTGAGGGAGTTGCAGCCCGAAATACCGGTGCTGGCGCTGACCGCGTCGGCAACGCCGGAAGTGGCCGAAGACATCATGCAACAACTGAAATTCAGCGAACCGCACGTCCTGCGGACGAGTTTCGCGCGCAGCAACCTTTGTTACGTAGTGCGCAACACAGAAGACAAACACGAGCACCTGCTGCGCATCCTGAACAACGTTCCGGGAACGGGCATCGTCTACGTACGCACCCGCGAAAAGACGGAAACCATCGCCGGATTCCTGAACGAAAACGGCATAACGGCCGGATTCTACCACGGCGGCATGGGATACCTGATGCGGGCAGCGCGGCAGGACGACTGGATACGGGGACGGCTGCGGGTCATGGTCGCTACCAATGCGTTCGGTATGGGCATCGACAAGGCGGACGTCCGAATCGTCGTGCACTACGACCCGTGCGATTCGTTGGAAGCCTATTATCAGGAAGCCGGACGGGCCGGACGGGACGGTAAAAAGGCTTATGCGGTGCTGTTGCTGTCCGAGGGAGATACCCCGCTGGCGACGCGCCGGATGCAACTCGACTTTCCGCCCGTAAAAACGATCCTGAACGTATACGACGCGCTGTTCAACTACCTCTCCGTCGCCGTAGGGGACGGCAAGGGAACCGTCCACCCGTTCAACGTCTACGAATTCGCCGCGCGATTCCGCTTTTTCGTCCCGACAGCGCTCAACGCCATCAAAATCCTACAGACGAACGGCTACCTGATCCTGACCGACGAGTCGGATAACCCGCCGCGGATCCGGTTCGTCGTGCCGCGCGACGAACTCTACCGGATCCGCGTCGACCGCAAGGAACTCGACCACCTGATCACCGTGCTGCTGCGCCGTTACACGGGACTTTTCAGCGACTTCGCCGCGATCGACGAGGACGAACTGGCGCATCTGTCGGGATACACCGTGGCCCGTCTGCACGAACTTTTTAAGAAATTGTGGCAGTTGCACATCATCCGCTACATTCCGGGCGGAAGAAGTCCGATGCTGATCCTTTCCGAAGAGCGTTTGCCGGTGGCCAACGTCCGGATCTCGCCGGAAAGCTACGCCCGGCGCAAAGCCGTGGCCGAAAAACGGCTCGACAGCATGTTCCGTTACGCCACCGACCCGGCGGAGTGCCGCAGCGTATTGATACAGCGTTATTTCGGAGAAACGGATGCAGTCCCGTGCGGCGCGTGCGACCGTTGCCTGGAACAGAAAAAAAGGGGGACGGATACACCCGGACAACAGGCCCTGCAACGGGAAATCCTCTCCCGGCTGTCCGACGGGCCGGCCGACGTGCGGTCGCTCGCAGCGCAGATACGCCGCGACATCCGTCATATCCTGGAGTGCGTGACCGTCCTGCTCCGGGAAAAGAAAATAATCGAGGAAAGTGACGGGAAACTTCGGATAAATCCGTAAATTTGCGGCCGATGGGAAAAATTTACGCGGAAAGCATAACCAACGAAGCGATCAACCAACTGTCGATAGGGGCATTCCCCGGGGAAATCGTCGTCGTCGATACTCCGGAAGCGGCGGAGGCTGCCTGCGAATACCTGAGCCGCTTCCCGTTGATCGGATTCGATACGGAGACCCGGCCGTCGTTCACGAAAGGACATTTCAACAAGGTGGCGCTGCTACAACTCTCGGCCGACGACAAAGCCTTCTTGTTCCGGCTGAACCTGATCGGGCTGCCCGAATCCGTACAACGCGTACTCTCTTCCGACCGGATCGCCAAAGTCGGCGTCGCCGTATACGAAGACGTCCGGATGCTGCGTTCGTGGCACCGGTTTCCTCCAAAAAAATTCGTGGAATTGCAGAACATAGCCCCGCGGTACGGGATTACCGACAAAAGTCTACGCAAGCTGGCCGCCATCACGCTGAACATCCGCATCTCGAAAGCCCAGCGTCTCAGCAACTGGGAAGCGCAGCAACTGACGCCCGCACAGCAACTTTACGCGGCGACCGACGCATGGGTCGGACGCGAGATTTTCAAAAAACTTTCGCAGAGCGAACCCGAAAAACCGGAGGAACCGGTTTCGGAGAAGGGCTGACCGCCCGACTCGTTTCGACGGCGCGGCAGGCGCGCTTCGCATATCAATCGTTCAGATCGATCAGTCCTTCGGGCAGTTGCATCCGGATTTTCCGCCCGGCAACGTCGATCTCGGTAATAAACTCGTCGGCGACGGGAACGTAAACGGACTTTCCGTCCAGCGACAGCAGGAACAGCGGATTCTCCCCGTCAATAAATCCGGTCACGATCCCCTCCCCGGCCTCATCGACCATTACGCCGAATCCGACCAGGTCTTCCGGATAAAATTCATCGGCATCCGGATCCAGCAGTTCTCCGTCCGGCGCATCCTCCTCCCCCTCCAGGAAAAGTTCGCAGCCGATCAACTCGTCCGTGCGTTTCTCGGAATAGAAATCGGAAAATACGACCAGCGCGCTACGCCTTCCGCGACGCTCGAAACGGTCGCAAAAAAGAGGAACCGCCAGTTTGTCGATCACGACAAAAAGCGGTTCCTTCGTATCAAAATCGGCAGGAAACGTATCAAACAGACTGACCATCAACTCGCCCGAAAGTCCGAAAGACTTGGCGATACGGCCGACCGCCGTTTTACGTCGCTCCTGCATCGGGCAAAAAATCAGGCTTCGGCAGCCGGTTCTTCGGCAGGCGCTTCGGTCTCGGCCTCGGTCGACTCGGCGGCAGCGGCAGCAGCGGCGGCGGCGATTTCCGCTTTCTTGGCGGCAACGGCTTCGGCACGGGCTTCCTTCACTTTCTTTTCCGCTTCTAACCGGGCTTTCTTATCGGCTACTTTGTCTCCGCTGAGTTTGGACTCCTTAGCTGCGATCTTTTCGGCTTTCTGTTCCATCCACTGGGCAAAACGGGCATCGGCCACTTCGGCGCTGAACGCACCTTTGCTGACGCCTCCCAGCAAATGTTTCTTGTACATGACCCCTTTGTAGGAAAGAATCGCCCTACAGGTGTCGGTAGGTTGAGCGCCCTTTCTGCAACCATGCCAATGCTTGGTCAAAGTTGAGTGTGATTGTGGCAGGATTGGTATTGGGATTATACGACCCAATATTCTCAATGAATTTACCATCACGTGGCGCCCTGCTGTCGGCAACGACAATGTGGTAGAAAGGATAACCCTTTTTACCGCGGCGTGCTAATCTGATTTTTACAGGCATTTTGTAATTTTTAATTGGTTTTACACAACCTACTGTAAGTAGGGTGCAAAAGTACCGTTTTTTATCGATTCTGCAAAGGATCGCGCTCTTTTTTATTCTGATCGATCAGTTTTTGCAGCAATTTCAACTGGCGCAACTGCAATTCCGTATAATTGGTCAGGTTGGACACCATGCTGTCGATCACCAGCGGCAAGTCTTCGTCCTCGCAGTTCGTTTTGCCGCCGGCGTCGGAAGCGTCCCGGAAAATATTCCCCCGCCCGGTCAACAGCCAGTACAGGTCGATGCTCGGGAAACGCTGGATAATCTTCGACAACTTGTCCGACCCCAGAGCGCCTGTCATGTTGGAAATATTCCCCCGTTTCAAATCCGCACTCGCGTTCAAATTCCCGGATGGATAGTCCCAAATGCACACTCAGTATTTTAATCCGCCCTTTTAAATCCATCGTGGTGACACAAATAATTGACAATATTGTTTTTTATGTCAAAAAAATTGGGTATTTTTGCGTATTACTACAACAAAGGTATCAAATATTGCCGATTATGAAAAAAAGAATTGAACGAAAAGAGGAGCGTATTGCGGCTATTCGTTCGGAAGCCGCACGCCATCGGGGAGTCTATGCCGAAGTCGCACGCGAAAACGGTTGGGGAAGAGATTACGTATGCAGCGTCATGGCGGGACGCAACAGCAGCGAGAACGTACTCTTCGCCCTTGAAAAAAAACTTCGCCTGAATATTCCGAATACGAAACAAACATCGTAAACCGACGCTCGATTATAATTCATAACTTCCTAACCGATTAAGATAATCGGTCGCTTTTCCGGGAAAGAAAACATCAAGACAACCTGCTCGGATAATTTTGTTCCGAACAGAGAAATGCCTACCTTTATCACAACCAAACAACTTTATGAATCCGACTTTGTTTTATTTAATCGCCGGCGCATGCATTAGTTTTATGATCGGGCGGGTCGCTATCCCCCGCATCATACTAATCGCCAAAAGAAAGCGCATCTTCGATACGCCGAATCCGCGTAAGATCCATACGCAGCAGATTCCGCGGCTCGGGGGCGTGTCGTTCCTGCCGGGTATGCTGATCGCCTACTTTCTGATCCGGGGCATACAATGCACCATAGGCGGAAACGGAATGCCGGACGTCGAAACCATTTACCAGGAAACCATTTTCTATTTCTTCACGGGATTGATCACAATCGCCGCCGTAGGACTCTGGGACGACATCATCGGCCTGACTTACAAATACAAACTGCTCGTACAACTGTTCGTCGCGCTGCTATTGGTATTGCCGGCGGGACGCATCGTCAACCTGGAAGGAATTTTCGGAATATACGCCATACCGGACTGGATGTCGACGCCGCTGACCGTACTCATCGTCATGGTCGTTATCAACGCCTTCAACCTGATCGACGGGATGGACGGGCTTTGCTCGGGGCTGAGCATCGTAACCCTACTGACGCTGACCGTACTGCTGGTGCACAGCGGCAACCCGATGCTGGCGCTGCTGTCCGCGTCCACCGTCGGAGTGGTCGCCGCGTTTTTCCGGTACAACTACTTCGGCAAAAGGCTGAAAGTGTTCATGGGCGACTGCGGGTCGCTGACGCTCGGCTACATCACGGCATTCCTGCTGTTGCAACTGGCTTCCGCGAACAACGGCACGGGAAATTCGCAGCTGACCCTGGTAACGCTGATGAGCATTATCTTCATCCCGCTGTTCGACACGACCCGGCTGTTCATCCAACGAATCTGTCTCGGGCACTCCCCGTTCTGTCCCGACAAAAATCACATTCATCATAAATTCCTGCAAATCGGATGTTCCCAGCGGCAAAGTTTCTGGCTCATCCTGTGCATCCAGATCGTCTATATCATCGCCAATTTTCTGCTGGCCCCGATTGTCAACATCAATGTGTTATTGTTCGTCGATATCCTGTCGGCCCTCGCGCTGATCTTCTTTCTGGACAGCAAAAAAGCAGGGAAAAGTCGCAGCGTTTCGCGGAAAGAAAGAAAGTAACCAAAACAGTCAGATAAAATCGGACCAAGTTGAATCCGGACAAGCGCATCCGCCATTTTATCGAATACAGAACGCTTTAATTCAATGCATTAACAGCTATCGACATTCTACAAATCGGCGGATTACGGCCCGGAAAACGGCGGGGAAGCAATGCGGCGACGGGAGTACGGGATTCCCGCAAACCGGCCCGGTCACTTTCAAATACGGCATGAACCGATCCGCCGTATAAAACCGATTCGGCCGACGCAAGAAACAGCGCCGGCCGAATTTAAACAAGCCATAACCCGGCAGTACGGGACGCTACCGCGAGACGTTCCGGCAATAGACCGAATAACGGCTGATCACGTCGCGGACGAATGCGAGCGTCTGCCGGCCGACGAAACGACCGTTGCGCACCACTTCGTCGCGGGCATACTGCGGATCGGACTTCAAGGTCAGGTACTCCGAAACATCGTTCCACGAATCGGGATTCGCGCCGTATTTCCGGGCCAGATTCCGCGCATCGGTCACATGGCCGATCCCGCCGTTATAACACGCCAGAACGATTTTCATCCGATCCATTTCGGATGTTCCGGGAGCGAAACGCAGCGACTTCTCGATCTTTCCCAATATCTTCACCGCCAGCAGCACATTGTTTTCCGGATCCATCACATTGCCCTGCACGTCGAACTGCCTGGCCACCCGCGGCATGATCTGCATCAGGCCCTGCGCGCCGCGGCTCGACACCAGGAACGGATTGAAACGGGATTCGTTGTAAGCGATCGCCGCGACGAAACGCCAGTCGTAGCCCTCTTTCTCGCAAATCTCCTTGAAAAGTTTGTCGAAGGCCGAAATTCCGCCGGCGCGGGACGAAGCCAGCCCGCGGCCCACCACCTGACGGACGATCCCTTTTTCGAAATAGAGGTAGTTCAGCATGGCGTACTCCTCGCTGTTGCGGAAACGGTTCAGCCACGCTTCGAAATCCTGCCGCAACCCTTCATCCCGCGACGAAACGACCGCGCTCAGCGAAACCGGCTCGGCGAAAGTATAGACCTGCTCGACGTTTTTGGACAGCGCGCATCCGAGCTGGGCTTCGCTCATTTCGCAGATCAGGTAGTCGTACTGTCCGTCGCCGAGCGCCTCGAGCATTTCGAAACTGTTGCGGGACGATACGTAAATCGCAGCCGACGAAAGGGAATCGAGCAACATGCCGTACGTTTTCGATTTTTTAAAACCCGAAGAGATCAGCACCCGTCCGTCGCCGACGAAAGACGAGAGGTTGAAATGTTTCGCCTTGCGCGCCGCGGCAGCGCGGGACTTATCGGCCAGCAAAACATAGGATGTGTTGTAAATAGGAACCGAGGCGGGGACTTCCGCCGCAGCGATTCGAGCCGTAAGCGCGGTCACGAAATCCAACTCGCCGAGCGCCAGCTTTTCCGAACGCTCGGATGCGGAAAGACCTTGCACAACCTGCAATTCAAGCCCCCGGTAATCGGCATAAGCCTTGAACAGATCGTACTGGTAACCGTAATTTTCCCCGCCGAACACGAAGTAGCCGGGCATGTCGTCGTCCATAGCGACCGTCAGCCGTACCCGTTCGGGAGTTCGGCCTGCCGCTGTTCGCCGCAGGCGGTAAGGATCAATAAACTGAAGAACAAAAATAACTTACACGATACAATCGATTTGTAAATCATAAAAACTGTTTTCGGGGGCAGCTCTTACGCATCAGTCGTAGAAAGCTCCAGGAAAATCCCATTTTGAAGACCCGTTTGTTCTGCGGATAATGGAGCACCGTAAAATAGTTACGGTCTCCGAACAAATTGTCGTTCAGATGCTGCATCTTGGCCAAAATCCGCATGCGTTTCCACTTGGCAGCGACAAACACATCAATCATCGGATAATTTCCCAGTTTCTTTTCACGCTGGTTGTAAAACTGCGCCGTCGCAGGATTGTAACCGAACGCATAATACTCCGTATTGTAACGTCCGTCCAAACCGATCTGCAGCCGCAGCACGTTTTTCACCACGTTGAATTCGTAAAAATAACTGAGATAAGCACTGGCCAGAGGCACCGGGACAACTTCCTGAACTGTACTAAACTGAAGCAATACCCTGTGGTTCAAATGGAGTCCGCCGATGCGGAAATCCTTTCTGGCATACAAACCCGAAACGCTGACGTTGCCCCCGTGCTGGGCAGGGAGCGCCTGAGCGTCGTAATAGATCCTGTCTTTCAAAAGGCTCTGATAAGCGCCCAGTTCGAGTCCTACGGACGGGACGCTCAGAGTCGCAGAGATTCGGGTTTCAGACTCTTTCGCAAAAGAGTTGTTCCACGCATAGTGGTTAGAGAAATAGTTCTCCGTCCAGTAGTCGGGCGTACTGATCGTATGCCCGATGCTGCCTTTCAGAGTGATTGGCTTGCCTGCTATGTAAACCGAGAACGCCACGTCGCCGCCCAGCTCGAGATCCTGGCTGCGGTATCCGAACAGGTGGTACTTGATATTGGCGTCCCAACTGAAATATTTCCTGAATTTTCCTTCGACGGAACCGTATACGAAAGTCCCGTTCTTGTTGACCCCCTTATTCCTGTTGGTCAGGTAGTCCTCCATGCTGAACTGGTAATAATGGTGGGCGTCGTTGCCGATCCCGGCGTTGATCACCCCGACGGGGCCGTCCCGATCCCACGGCTGGATCTGAACGAAAATCCGGTTCGACAGCACGCGCTCGTACATCGAGTCGACGCTCTGAGTGGGACTGATATACCAGTTCTCGTAGAAATCGCCGCTTTTCGCCTTCGTATCGGTGTACTTCTTATAGAATTTGCTCAGTTCCAGCGAATGGCCGATAAAAAACGAAGAATTCTGAGCGATCGAAAAATCCTCGTCGGTCAGTTTCCGCAACGGCACCCCGTAAGACTGAACGATATAAAAAGTATTGTTTTTAAGCTGATTGCGGGCATCCTGCAAACGCACTTCAATCAACTCGGGCATTTCAAAGACCGTATCGGTAATGTCCTCGTCGCGCATGATACCGCCATTCTCTTTAACGTTCTGCATGTTGTAAATATAGCCCGCATGAACGCTGTACTTTTTGCCGGTATGCGAAAAGGCGAGCGACAGATTGCGCTCGCGCGTACCCTGCCACGTATAGATCCCGCGCGTACCGCGGCTGCGGTAATCGACGTTGAACCCCGTCGAAGGCGAAACGTTCTGCGCATGGGCCCCCAAAAACTCTCTTCGAGACGGCGGGTCTGCCCGGACATAAAATAGGACAAATGCGTAAACGGCTTCTTGACATTAAAATAACGCACCCGCTGCGGAGTGAACAGGTAGGCATCGAAAGACTGGGCGAAACTGAAGTTGCGGTACTGCGGACGAAGGAAATAGTCGAGCGGCACGGAGGCGGCGCCCAAGTTGCCCAGGTAGGCCGAGCCCACGTTGTTCTGGAGGTAAGGATACTCGTTCTGGAAACCGACCAGCGCAGTGTCCACGTCGATGATATCGATATCGTTTCGCTCGAGGTTCACGTTCCACGCGAAACTCTGCCGGGCGCGGATCGAATCGTTGAAAAAATAGGATTCCAGCGGCTTGCGGATCTTGGGCGGTTTTTTGGTGGTATCGGCCTCCTCTTCGGGGGCGTCGTTGTCCTGTACCCCGCCGATGCTGCCGTACTGCATCTGGTTCTGATTTTGGTTATTGAGTCCGGGAAGAGTCCCGTACTGATTGCGGTTCTGGTTCGAAGTAATCGGCCGTTGCGCCGATGCGACACAAATGTTCAGAACAAAAACCGTCCCGAATAACACTTTTAACGCATACCCTTTCGATATTCCAAACATCAGTCGCAGGCAATTACCTCCCGAAATAACGGCAAAGGTAGCAAAAATATTACACATGCAAATTTCATGCAGTCCGAAGACGGTCGCTTACCGCTGCGTCCGGAACGCATACACCGATACGGAAACGACGATATAAGCCAGAATGATAAACGGAATCGCCGCAATCCCCGCCGCGCACAGAGCCGCCAACGAACACAGTGCGAATACGTAGCGCACCCGGTTGCCGGCGAAACGGTAATGGGTGAATTTAAGGGCGAACATCGGCACGTTGCATACCAGCAGACCCGCAAAAACGACTGCGGCGGCGATCATCACCCAGGCCGGAACCGTAAAGCCCCCGCCTGCATCAGATAGCCGGCCGACACGAAAAACAAGGCGCAGGCGGGCGTCGGCAGGCCGATGAACTGGGTGGTCTGATTCTCGTCCAGGTTGAACTTCGCCAGACGCAGGGCCGAAAAGGCCGCCACGACGAACACGGCGAAACCCCAGACGTCGCTACCGCCGGCCATCGCATACATCGTATACAATACGGCAGCGGGAGCGAACCCGAAACTCACCATATCGGCCAGCGAATCGAGTTCCTTGCCGATCGCCGAATGGGATTTCAAAAGACGCGCCACGAAACCGTCCAGAAAATCGAACACGGCCGCGACAACCACGCACCAGAAAGCCCACTGCAGGTCGTTCACGCACAGCGCGAAAACCGCCGCGGCACATCCCGACAGCAAATTACAAAGCGTCAGGATATTGGGTATCGTAAACAGTTTTATTTTCATCTTTTCCACTTAAAATCGGTTAAAGTCTATCGCAAATACGGCGAAAACGGACGATTCATTCCCGGATATCGGGAATCGAATCTTCCCAATTGCATTCATACTCGACGGACTGGTAACCGCCGAAACGCTGACCCGGAAAAATTTCCAGATACTTTATTCCCAATTCACAGGTTTTGTCCATGGCTTGTTCGAGCGTAAAACGTTGAAAAGCATAAGATTGCATACACAGCCGAAACCCTTTTCCCGGCCGGGGCCGCGAAGAAGCCCGCATACCGGCAAACAGCAGTACGCCCAGACAGACCATCCAAACGCTCTTCGTATGTTTTCCGCTCATAACCGCAATGTTCTTCAAATTCGACCACTGTGCGAAGGTAGCGATTATTTTGTAAAAACAAACCGCCGCCCCGCAAAGCGAAAACCCGGTTTGGTTATCCCGATAAAATGCCGTAATATTGTAAAGCAAAACCGCAAAAAGCATATGAACAACAACCGATACTGCATCATCATGGCCGGAGGCGTCGGCAGCCGTTTCTGGCCGATCAGCCGCCGTTCGACGCCGAAACAATTCCTCGACATCCTCGGAACCGGAAAAAGCTTCATCCGGCACACCTACGAACGGTTCGCCCGAATCATTCCGCCGGAAAATTTCCTGGTCGTGACCAACAACAGTTATAAAGAGCAGGTATTGCGGCACATTCCGGAAATCGGGGAGCACCAGGTGCTCGGCGAACCGGTGGGACGCAACACGGCCCCGTGCATCGCCTATGCCGCCTGGAGGCTGAAAACGGTCAATCCGGATGCGACGATGATCGTGACGCCGGCAGACCACCTGATCCTCAACGAGGACGAATTCCGCCGGGCGATCGTCGAAGCGGCCGAATTCGCCGAGAACAGGCGGGCGATGATGACCATCGGCATCCGGCCGAACCGCCCGGACACCGGATACGGTTACATCCAGGTCGACAACCGCTCCGAAACGGACGGCTCGCCGATCTTCAAAGTCAAAACGTTTACCGAAAAGCCGAACCTCGAACTGGCGAGAACATTCGTCGAAAGCGGCGAATTTTTCTGGAATTCGGGCATTTTCATCTGGAAGACCGAAACGATTCTCGAAAATTTCAGCGCCTTTCTGCCCGACCTGCAACAGACGTTCGGGTCAATCGGGGCCTACTACAATACCCCGCAGGAACAGCAGCACATCGAACGCATCTACCCCGAATGCCGCAACGTTTCGATCGACTTCGGCGTGATGGAAAAGGCGCACGACGTTTACGTCCGCTGCAGCGACTTCGGATGGTCGGACATCGGAACGTGGGGATCGCTGTACCAGCATTCGCCCAAAGACGAGAAAGGGAACGTGGAAAGCCGCTTCTGTATGCTGTACGACACGGAAGGATGCATCGTCAAAACGGACACGGATAAGTTGACCGTCATCGAAGGGCTGAAGGATTACATCGTGGTCGACCACAAGGACGTCCTGATGATCTGTCCCAAAGCGAACGAACAGAACATCAAAAAATTCATCGACGACACGAAATTCAAGATCGGGGACGAATTCATTTAAAAACGACCGAAACCGGCCGGTCTTTTACGGAACGGCGGCCGGAAAACGCCGAATCTCAACCGGAAACGACTTCATGGAACTTTACGACTTATATTGCAAATTCCCGCGCATCTCGACCGATAGCAGGCAGGTCGTCGCGGGAGGAATTTTCTTTGCGCTGCACGGGAAACGTTCGACGGCAACCGCTATGCGGCGGCGGCGGTCGGAGCGGGAGCGGCGGCGGCGGTCATAGACGACCCGGCGGTAACGGACGGAATGTCCGCGACGGAAAAGGCGAACTATTTCGTCGTACCCGATACGCTGAAAGCATTGCAGGAACTGGCCGCACGCCACCGCCGGCAACTGGGGATTCCGATCCTCGCGATTACGGGCAGCAACGGAAAAACGACGACCAAAGAACTGATCAGCCGGACGCTGAAACGGAAATACCGCGTAGCGGTCACGCAGGAAATTTCAACAACCACATCGGAGTGCCGCTGACGCTGCTGGCGATGGGACCGTTCGGCGGAATTCGGCGTCGTGGAGATGGGTGCGAGTCATTGCGGGAGAGATCGCGCTGCTGTGCTCGATCGCACAACCCGATTTCGGACTGATCACCAACATCGGCAAAGCGCACCTGGAAGGTTTCGGCGGCATCGAAGGGGTTATGCGCGGCAAAGGGGAACTGCTCGACTACCTACAGACGCACGGAGGAACGGCGTTCTATTCCAGCGAAAGCGAATACCTCGCGCAGATGATCGGGAAACGAAAAGGATTGCAGGCGGTTCCCTACTCTACGGCGGGGATGACGGCAGCCGAAAAGGGAAACTACCTGACGGTACGGAAAGGCGCGACGGAAATCCGGACGCATCTGGTCGGGGATTACAACATCGGCAACGTGGCGGCGGCCATCGCGGTGGGCGGCCATTTCGGAGTCCCGGAACAGCAGATCGTAGCGGCTATCGAAAGCTACGAACCGGACAACAACCGGTCGCAACGGAAAGCGGGAGCGCGCAACACGCTGATTATGGACGCTTACAACGCCAATCCGTCGAGTATGCGGGCGGCGCTCGCCAATTTTGCGAAAGAACCCTCGGAACAACCCAAAGCGGTCGTGCTCGGAGACATGGGCGAGCTGGGGAAAATACGCGGAAGCCGAACACGCCGGGATCGTGGAACTGTTGCAGCAACTCGGCATCGGCGAAGTCTACCTCGTGGGAAAGCTCTTTTCAGGAAGCGGGACGCGGAATATACCCGGCTTTCGCGGATGCGGCGGCGCTGAACGAATACCTGCAGGAACATCCGATACACGGCCGCCTGATCCTCGTAAAAAGGATCGCGCACGATGAAGTCTGGAAAGCGTGGCCGAACGCCTTTAGCGAACAAGGAAAGCGCGCGGGTCGTTGAAAAATACGCGAAGACGGGACGGTCAAACACGCGGCCGGCGTAAATCCATATAAAACGCCTGCGCCGCCCGGATAATCCGGGCGGCGCAGGCGTTTTCGGCGGAACGACTATACCGGAAGCGTCTCTCTTCGCCCCTACTCCGCCTCCCAATCGAAACCGTCTTTGCGGTCTTTGACCTTGATGCCGATCGCGGCCAGGCCGTCGCGGATCTTATCCGACGTGGCCCAGTCTTTGGCGTTCTTGGCCTCCATCCGGATATTCAGGATCATGTCGCCCACCGAAGAGAGCATCTGCGAATTATCGCCGGCCAGATCGTCGCGCAACCCCAGAATATCGAACACGAACAAATCAACGACCCGTCGCAGTTCGGCCAGATCGGCGGCGGAAATCGTCTGCTTGCCGTCGTAAATCTGATTGATCGTCCGAACGCAGTCGAACAGTTCGGAAATCACCATCGGCGAATTCAGGTCGTCGTCCATCGCCGCCGTACAACGGGCTTCAACGTCCGAAATATCGACGGAAGACGCTTCCGACGGCTTGATCTTTTCAAAGTCGAGACGGCTTTCATCAGGCGTTCATATCCCTTTTCGGCTGCTTGCAACGCCTCGTTCGAAAAATCCAGCGTGCTGCGGTATTGCGCCTGCAGGATAAAGAAACGGATCGTCATCGGGGAGTAAGCCTGTTCGAGCAGCGGATGGGCGCCCGTAGTCAACTGCTCAAGCGTGATGAAGTTGCCGAGCGACTTGCCCATCTTCTGTCCGTTGATCGTAATCATGTTATTGTGCATCCAGTAACGGGCCGAATCGTGACCGCAGGCGGCCGTGCTCTGCGCGATCTCGCATTCGTGATGCGGAAACATCAGATCCATACCGCCGCCATGGATATCGAACTGTTCGCCCAGGTAGCGGGTGCTCATCGCCGAACACTCCATGTGCCAGCCGGGAAAACCGTCGCTCCACGGCGAAGGCCAGCGCATGATGTGTTCCGGAGCCGCCTTTTTCCACAGCGCGAAATCGAACGGATTGCGCTTATCGCCCTGCCCGTCCAGGTCGCGCGTATTGGCCATCATGTCTTCCAGTACGCGGCCGGAGAGAACTTCCCGCTAACGGAACTTCCTGTTATAAAGGCTTCGACGTCGAAATAAACGGAGCCGTTGCTGACATAGGCGTAACCGCGATCCAGAATCGTCCGCACCATCGCGATCTGCTCGATGATATGGCCCGAAGCGCGCGGTTCGATGCTCGGCGGCAGGACGTTCAACTGACGCATCGCATCGTGATAACGGTCGGTATAGTACTGAGCCACCTCCATCGGTTCGAGCTGTTCGGAGCCGGGCTTTCTTGCTGATCTTGTCCTCGCCTTCGTCGGCGTCGTTCTCAAGATGTCCCACGTCGGTGACATTGCGCACGTAACGCACCTTGTAACCGGTCGCCCGCAAGTAGCGGAACAACAGGTCGAACGTAATGGCCGGACGGGCGTGTCCCAGGTGCGGATCGCCGTAAACGGTCGGGCCGCAGACATAAAGTCCCACGAACGGAGCTTTCAGCGGCACGAAGGCCTCTTTTTTGCGTGTCAGGGTATTATGGATAGACAAATTCGATTTCATGGCTGCGTTTTTAACAACGCAAAATTAAAAACTTTCTCCGATAGTTCAGACTAAATTGCGGTTTCTTCCGTTATTTTTTTCTAATTTTGCAGGGATTATACGTTTTCCCGAAAAACGGCATTGAAAAAATAACCGACAGAAATCTGATGAACAATTCCTTTAAAAAAATCAATGTGATCGGAGGCTGGTTCTGCTTCGTCTTCGCGTCGATGGTCTACCTGCTGACCATGGAGCCGACGGCCAGTTTCTGGGATTGCAGCGAATTCATCGCAACCTCGTACAAACTCGAAGTGGGACACCTCCCGGAGCGCCGCTGTTCATGATGATATCGCGCTTCCTCACGATGTTCGCCGGGCCGCAGCATGCAGCCCTGATGGTTAATGCGATGTCGGCGCTGGCCAGCGGAGCCACGATCATGTTCCTTTTCTGGAGCATCACGCACCTAGCCCGCCGGGCGATGCGTAAAAGAAAACGAACTGTCGATGCCGCAGACGATCGCCGTGATCGGCGCCGGACTGGTCGGCAGCATTGCCTATACGTTCACCGACACGTTCTGGTTTTCGGCCGTCGAGGGCGAAGTGTACGCGCTGTCGTCGTTCTTTACGGCGATCGTATTCTGGGCGATCCTGAAATGGGAAAACGTCGCCGACGAACCGCATGCGAACCGCTGGCTGATCCTGATCGCCTACCTTACCGGGCTGGCCATCGGCGTACACCTGCTGAACCTACTGATCATTCCGCCGATCGTACTGATCTACTATTTCCGCAAATACAGCGTGACCAAATGGGGGAGTCGTCAAGGCGCTGCTGGTTTCCGCCGCGATCCTCGTGGCGGCCATGTTCATCATCATTCCCGGAACGATCCAACTGGGCGCACTGTTCGACAGGCTGTTCGTCAACACGTTCGGTCTGCCGTTCAACAGCGGAATCACGGTCTACGCTTTCGCGCTGTTCGCCGCGCTGGCATGGGGCGTTTATCTTACGCATAAAAAAGGAAAGGTGCTGGCCAACACGATTCTGTTGTGCGTGACCGTAGTGATCCTCGGATACAGTTCGTACGCTTCGGTCGTGATCCGGTCGGCGGCGAACCCGCCGATGAACAGCAACGCGCCGAACAACCCCTACGGGCTGCTGTCGCTGCTGAACCGCGACCAGTACGGCGCAAGACCGCTGGTCAAAGGTCCCTACTATTCGTCGCCTCCGATAGCTTACAAAGAAAAAACGGCCTATTACAAGGGAGACAGCGGGAAATACGAATCGGCGCAGACGTTGGGCGGATACGAATACGATCCGCAGTTCGAATTCTTCTTTCCGCGCATGTACTCGGAAAAACCGTCCGACATCAAAGGCTTACCAGAACTGGGTGCAGATCAAAGGACGTCAAATCCCGTTCGGCGATGAAACGATTACCGTGCCTACGTTCGCAGAGAACCTGAAATTCTTTTTCGCCTATCAGATGAACTTCATGTACTGGCGGTACTTCCTGTGGAATTTCGTAGGACGCCAGAGCGACATCAGTCGACCGGCGAAATTACGGACGGCAACTGGCTCTCCGGGATCAACGCCGTCGACGAACTGTTCCTCGGCCCGCAGGGACCACCTGCCGAGCGAGAAAGCGGCAAACAAAGGACGAAATACCTACTATTTTCTACCGTTCATCCTCGGTATCATCGGGCTGATCCCAATTGAACCGAGACGGCAGAAACTTTACGGTCGTCATGGCCTTCTTCATCATGACGGGCGTGGCGATCGCCGTCTACCTGAATTCGCCGCCGGCCGAGCCGAGGAACGGGACTACGTTTTCGCGGGATCGTTCTACGCGTTCTGCATGTGGATCCGGATTCGGCGTACCGGCCCTGTACGAAGCGTTCAAACGCTGGTTCAAGAGAGATCACGTCTACACGGCCGTAGCGGCAACGCTGATCGGCGCAATCGTACCGGCCCTGCTGGGCGCTAAAAACTGGGACGACCACGACCGCGCCGGGCGTTTCGTAGCCCGCGACTTCGGGATGAATTACCTGAAATCGGCCCTGCCCAACGCGATCATCATGAACTACGGAGACAACGACACCTTCCCGCTGTGGTACGCACAGGAAGTCGAAGGGGTGCGCACCGACGTCCGCGTGATGAACATGAGCTACCTGGGCGCCGACTGGTACATAGACCAGATGAAATTGAAGAGCAACGACTCCGATCCCGTGCCGTTCACCCTGCCGCGCGACAAATACACCTACCGGAACGATTACCTGCCGATCAAAGAACGATTCAAATCGGCCACCGCGAAACAGGTGATCGACGAATGGATCAGGCTCGACGATCCGGTCACCAAAGTGACCACGCCGTTCGGAACGGAAGGGGACTACATTCCGACGCGGAAAATCGCGATCCCGGTCAACAAAGAGAACGCGATCGCCAGCGGCATCGTTAAACCGGAAGACGCGCACCTGATGGTCGACACGATCTACCTGACCCTGAAAGGCAGCATCGTCACGCGCGACCAGCTGATGCTGATCGATCTGCTGGCGCACTTCGACTGGAAACGGCCGATCTATTTCACGCAAGCCATTTCGCCCGGAGAACTCGGACTGAGAGGATTACCTGCAGGTCGACGGATTCGTGTACCCGGCTGGTGCCGATCGCAACCAAAGGGGACTATCTCAACATCGGACGGGTCGATGCGGATTACTTGTACGACAAGCTGATGAACGAATTCTCCTACGGAAACATCGACGATCCGAAGGTCTATGCCGATTATACGGTACATAACAATTTCTACTCGACGCAGGCGCGGACGCTGTACGCCCGGCTGGCGAAGGCCCTGCTGGAAAAGGGCGACACGACGCGGGCGATCGAAGTGCTGGATACCGGCATCCGGAAGATCCCGTTCAGCCAGATCCGGCACAACTACCTGTCGACCGTTCCGATCATCGAGGCCTATTATATGGCCGGGCTTTCGACAAGGGAAACGAGGTGCTGGAAAGAATATGCGAAAAACCTGGAGGAAAACATTACCTATTCCCCGCGCTCTACAGGGAAATACAAAGACCTGACTCTACGGGACGTGAAGGAAAACGCAGAATACCTCTACGACCTTTATCAGATCGCGGGCATGTTCGGACAGACCGGGCAAGCCCGGCAGATCGAACAGTACCTCATCGACAAAGGAATCGTGGAAGATAAAAAGCAGGAAACGCCAACCGTTACGCCCATCGACACGGACAACGGGACGCTGCTCAATAAACCTACCGACCGCCGAGGGAGATGCTGAAAACCTGCTCACAGCACGAACTGGTCGAGGCCGGTTGCGACGAAGCCGGGCGGGGGCCGCTGGCAGGACCGGTGGCCGCCGCCGCGGTTATCCTGCCGCCGGAATGGAACCATCCGCTGCTGAACGACTCGAAACAGATGAGCGAGAAAAACCGCTACTTGTTACGGGACGTTATCGAACGGGAAGCCGTAGCCTGGGCCGTAGAGATGGTTTTTCCGGAAGAAATCGACCGGATCAACATCCTGAACGCTTCGTTCGCGGCGATGTCCCGCGCCGTCGAACGACTATCGGTGAAACCACAGTTGCTGCTGATCGACGGAAACCGGTTCCGGACAACGCTGGATATTCCGTACCGCTGCATCGTCAAAGGCGACGCGACGTATGCGTCCATCGCTGCGGCCTCGGTGCTGGCCAAAACCTACCGCGACGACTACATGATGCGGATCGCCGAGGAATATCCGGTATACAACTGGCAGAAAAACAAAGGATATCCGACCCGGGAACACAGGGAAGCGGTCATGCGATACGGTCTGTCGCCATACCACCGCATGTCGTTCAACCACGAATTCGAACAGTTGCGACTGTTCGAGCGACCGGCCGAAAACCAAAAATGAACAACGATAAAATGTGAAACGACTATCGAAAGATTCAAAAATTGATCTTTTTGCCGATTTTTTTATTTCAATAATTAATTTCTTCACACAGAATAAAAGCAACTGGTTAAACGCATCTTACATATCAAATAAAAACCGGAGCCTCTCTAAAATTCCTGTTTTTTAAAAAAACGCCGTCTCTCTCTTGACAAAGGGGAGGTGGCGTTCTATATTTGTACAGCGACGGCCCGGGACCGGGCACTTTTCCGAACGGAAACGGCAAACGCGCCGGTCGGAGGAACGGAGAACGAAACGCCGCTCGCTTATTCCATATTCTATCGAATTATTTATTAACATTTCGGGGAGTTATCGATTGCAATTCGGGACATTTCGTTTCAGGTTATGAACACTCTTCACCGGTTCTGTCCCGCACAGTCTGTCGATAACCCGAATCAAAACCATCAGAAACCCATGTCGCAAGCAGTCCGAACAACCGGATCGGAAGCCGGAATCAGCCAACCGATCGAATCGCAACCTATTAAAAACAAAACCGATACAGATTCATATCGACTGATGACCGAAGCAATCGACTCTATCCGGCAGGCGGAAGAAGCCGTCGAACGGCTGGCCCGTTTCCGGATGCAACAGAAAATGTCGAACAACCGTGCAAAAAGCGTTGTCCGGGAGTTGAAAAGAGCTGGAAAAAGTGCTGTCGTTGTATATCAGCTAACCGTCTATTAACAGATTATACACACTAAAAACGGAGGTTATCGACACATGACCACCATAACGATCGACAATCGGAGCTATCCGTGCCCTTCCGCATGGAACGAAATCGGCTGGGAACAGTTTTTACGCTGGCGGAATATGCCGGGCAGACGGTCGGCACTTCTGCAACGGAACGGAAAGCGGAGCGGGTACTGGAGCGCATTTGCGGAGTGGATCCGGGAACCGTTCGGAAGATCGACGGCCGGCAGCGAAAACAGTTCGCCGACTGCCTGGGCGAACGTTTTTCGGGTTTCCGCCGCCATTTCCGGAGAATCCGGACGGAAACGACAGTACGGACGGTTTCGATTGGAACGGAATACGGATGCTGTTTCCCGCTCCGGCAGTCGATCCCGACGGCAGCGTCGTACCGCTAGCGCATACGACGGCCGTCGAACTGTGCGAAGCGACCGACCTGTACCTGTGCGACAAATGGCGGTACGCCCCGCTCGTCGTCGCGATACTCTGCCGTCCCGAAGGTGAACCCTACCGGGAACAGACATGCCGGCATCGGGCCTGGAACATGAAAAAACTGCCGATGGACATCGTTCTGCGCCTTTACGACATGCTCCGGCAAGCACACCGCTACCTGAAACGCAATTACCCGCTCTGCTACGAAACTCCCCGGACGAACGGGGAAAAGACCGGACGCGAAGGACCGACCTGGAACGAGCTGCTGCTGTGGGCGGGACATTTCCGGATCGACGAGATCGAGCCGGTACGCCGAATGAATTGCCACGATTTTATGGATCTCGTGCAGAGCCGCATTAAAATGAACGGATAAACGGCTCTTTTCCGGACGATTTCGATGAAAAAAACATCCTGTAAAACAAACTCAAAATGCCCAGAAATCAACTTTCGGCCCTGATCCGAAAAACCGCCGAGAAACTCGGCTATCACTTTTACGAAGGCTTCGAGTACCGCATGAACGAATGCGCGCTGAAATTTCCGGCCGTATGGCTGTCGCCGCCGAAAACGAGCCGTGTCGAAGGAAGGCGGGAACGGAAGATTACCTACCGCGTCGTACTGCAGGCTGATGCAGTGCAACCGCAAATTCGACGAATCCGCAAAAAATAGGGTATGGGACGGGCTGGAACGGGATGCCCTACGGCTCACCGACCGGCTGACCCCGCAGCAAAACGTCTTTTGCACGGAAAACATCTCGATGGCTCCGGCCGAATTCACGCTGACCCGACAGGGAGAACTATCGCTGCGGGTGGAATTCGACGTCCGCACGGACGATTGTCAAACCTCAACCGACGAATCCCTATGAAAATCACCAAAATCCCGCGCCGTACTCCCCGGCTTACCGGGACGCGCTGTTCGGATTTCGGCAACGGCCGACGAAATCGTGGAGGCTCGACATTTTCGACCACGCAGGTACCGGAATCATCGGCAGAAAAAGGCTTTACGGGTCGACTGTATACGACGTGAACGTAGCCGGCTACGCACAGGGGCAGTTCGAAGTGGCCCCGCTGCGAACCGTGCAATGCACGTTCGTCGCCCCGCCGAAACGGATCGTGAACCTGACGGTCGGATCGGGCAGCACGCGCAGCACGACCCGGCTGAACGCGGGGATACGAACGATCTATTCCTACGAAAAACTATCGGCGTCGCCGGAAACCCGGACGATCGGGCCGGAAGAGCGACGAAATCGCCGTCATCGCGGAAGGCGGAACGCTGAAAGCGGTCGCGGTCGTTGCGGGCACTCCGGCGACGCCGGTCACGCTGGCTACGAAAAACGATGCCGACGGGTTGCACGTATTCGGGTTGAAAATGGCGGACATGCGGGCGAAACTCAGGGCTGCCGGACTGAGAGAACCGACCGAAGGAGAAATCGTAACGGTCCGCATCCTGGACGGCGAGGACGAAGAGATGGCCTGCCAGCGGTACCGGGTAGCGCCGACCGGCGAACAGAACGTCCGAATATGCTGGTGGAACGGATACGGCCAGATCGACTACCATACGATGCGGTGCGTCTGAGCAACGGATACGACATCCGCAAAGAGCGCGTATACACGGCCGACGGCTACCGCACGACCGGTTGTAGCCGGGAAAACAGGCTATCGCTGGCCTCCGATTTCGTCAACCGCGAAACGATGGAATGGCTGAGCGGAATCGCCGTAGCGCCCGGGTGTGGATGGAGCAGAACTATGCGTTCGTCCCGCTGGACGTCCTGACCGAAACGGTAACGACCGTGTCCGAAACGCTCTCGCAACTGCAATTGACCGTCCGCAAAAGCGCCCGGGAAATCTACCAACACCAATAAACCATGATGAAACTGTTTATCGACGGCAAACAGGCCGATACCGACCAGACGACCGCCGTGTCGATTTCGCTCGGAATCGCCTCGATCACCAAAATCGAAACCGGAAGGACGGGATACTCGAAAACGATCCGCGTGCCGATGACCGCACGCAACCGACTGCTGTTCGGCAACCCGGAAGAGATACACGCGGCCGAGCAGTTCAACCAGCAGCCGCATACGGCACGCATCGAAGCGGACGGCTGCACGGTACTCGAAGGCTCCCCGATGATGACCCGGTGCGAAAGTACGCCGGCAGGAGAAGGATGGTACCGAATCAACATCATCGGGGCCGGCAAAGAGTGGGTGCAAAAAGCGGCGGCGGAGATGTTCAATGAAATCGGGATCGCTTTTGAACATACGATCACGGCGGACATGGTCAAACAAAGCTGGACATGGGACGAACCGGTGCGTTTTTTCCCCGTGCAGCGCGACCGGTTCGCCGTAGCATCCGACACCGTTCAGCAGGGCGTTCGGATGCTGACCTTTACGGACTACCATCCGTTCTTGAACGTACGGGCGCTGGTCGATGCGATCGCGGCCGCAGGAGGTTATACGGTCGCGTCGACGTTCATGGACAGCGCATTTTTCCGGGCGCTGTACATCAGCGGGCGCTATCCGGAAAAAGAAGTCGAACCGCTGGCCGAACGGATGGGATTCCTCGCCGGACGGTTCGCCGATGCAACGGCCGTAGCGGACCGGTTCGGCAGGGTTTACGCCGATCCGCTGACCACGATCTCGTCGGTCGGGAACATCGTCGACACGGCCGATCCGGACGACATCTCCGACGGAGTTTCCGTGGCGGGCGTCTACAACCGCAACGGCTGCTTCCGGAAAGACGGGCAGCGGGCGGCTTATTACCCGACGGAGAGCGTAGCCGTAGGATTCGAATACCGGCTCCGTTACCGTTCGGACTACCGGATCGCCAGCCGGACGGCCCTGAAATGCTTCGACCGGGTCTACCTCGACGACAACATCGAACACCGCTACCAGGTGACCAACCGCAACGAAGACCGGCGAGAAACGTATCGCGACGGATGGAGCTACCGGCTGATCGTCTTCGACCACGCCGAAGCGAACACATACCGGTTTACCCACGAACTCGCAACGGACGGAACAACCTCCATCGTGAAAACCTTTTCGTCGCGGAGCACCCTAATCGAACCGCAAACCGGACAGACGATATCCAATCCCCGGTTATGGATCCAGTCGGGCGGCACCTACCTGCCGTTCACCGGGGACTGGGCGCTGTACGACGGCTATGTCGCCGAAACCGGACAAATCGACATCGAACTGACGGTCAGAAGTTCGGCAGCGACGGCATCTCCATCGAACCCCCGCTATTTCCACCGGTTCCATTTCGGCGGAGCGGACGAAGGCATGGAGCTGACACTCGGCCGGGAGACGACGCTCAGGCCCGTTTTCATGCCGCATCCGTGCGAAGGGACGACCATCGGATTTGCCGACGTCGCGGCGCACGAGATCCGGCAGATCGCGCTGATCAATGCATTGAAACAGTTGTTCAATCTCTATTTCTACTCCGACACGCTGACCAGGACGCTCTATGTGGAACCGCGCGAAACATTCTACCGGAACGACGTCGTCGTGGATTGGAGCGAAAAAATCGACCGCAGCCGGCCCGTCGCGATCGAAGAACCCGGCGCAGACCTGGCGCAGCGCTTCACGCTGCGTTACCAGCCAGGAGACGGCAGCGCAGCCCGGTGGGACGAGTCCCACAAAGAGATCCTGGGACGCTGGAGCGCGCCGATCCTGAACCGGTTCGCCAAAGAAGGTGAACAAATTTACAGCAACCCGATCTTCACGCCGACCCTGAACAAAACCGGCGAGTATCCCGATGCGCCGGAAGCTTCGCTCGCCCAGGTCGGCGACCGCGACCGCAGCGGTAACGCGGAAGAGAATGAAAACCTGAATTTCCCACCGAAAATCGTCCGGTACTACGGTATGACCGCGCTGGACGGACATCCGTGGGGATGGCCGTCGTACGACAGCCAGTACCCCAAAATCGCGTTCCACGATCCGCAGGGGGAACAGCCGTTCACACTCTGTTTCGAAGACCGGGACGGAGCGGACGGATTGCACCGATATTACGACAAAACGGTGGAGCTATACAACCGGGGACGGAGAATCACGCTATACCTGTATCTGAAGCCGGAGGACATCGAACCGCTGATCGTTCCGAATACGCTGTGTCACGATTTCAGAGCCCTGTTCCAGCTGACGATCGCCGGGGAAACGCTGCTATGCCGGCTCGAAGAGATCTGCGACTACAATCCCGCCGGAGGACAATCTACGAAATGCATTTTTCTAAAAAACGTATAATCCATGAACACAGAACCCTATCGAATCTTCTGGGACGACGAGCTGTGGCTCGCCCGGCGGCTGCGGGAAGCGTCGGCAGACCCGGCCGGCGAAGACCGACGGCAAACGGCATCCGGAAAAAAAGACAGCGGCATCTCGCGGATAACGGACAGAAAATCTCCGAACGGGGAAAGCCGCGTTCCGCAGCCGTTCGCCGGAACGGAAGTTCCCGGTGAAAAGCGACTCCCGGCAGCGATTTCCCGCCAAACCGATCCCGAAACGGAAACGGCTTTCAACCCCGCAGGTCCCGAAACGAAGCATTCCGGATACGGACAGGCGACGGCGGCTTACGCACCTGCGACCGAACCGTTTCCGGCAATCCAGAAACCGGTCGATCCGACCCGTCGGCAAAACGGGTCGGAATACGGATCGCAAAACGAAACGTCACCGTACCCGCAACGAAGCGGGAACGACGATGAGCGCGGTTCCTCCCGGCTGTCGGAAGAGTCGCGCCGCGCAATCCGCGAAACCGTAAACGAACGGTTGTCGGAATTGAGAGTGTACGTGCTCGAATCGGACATCACCGAAGCGCAGCAGGCCGTTAAAAGCGTCGTGGAACAAGCATCTTTCTGAAAGCCATAAATCCGAAAATATGACACGTTACGAAAAAGAACTGATCCGCATGATCGGCATGCGGTTCGGAGAGCTCGCTCCGCAACAATTGGTCGAGAAACTGACCAGAATCGGCGTGATCGACATCACGCTGTGCAAAGTACTGACGATCCGGGAATTCGTAGCCGCACTGCAAAAGAACGGGATGAAAAAGATCGACGCGATGTGGATGGCGTCCGAACAATTCGCCTGTACCTACGAATACGTGCGCAAATGCATGTACTACTATACCGACGTAAACCTGTAACGAAAAGTCGGTTTTCGTAGAAAAAATTTCCGTAACGAACCGCGTACCTTCGCAGCACCATACAAACCACCAAACAATCAACCATGACAACGATCCGAGAACAATGGAACGCCCTACTGGGCAGGCTCGGCCTCGCTCCCGACACGGAGAACGGGGTGAGCGACAAACAACTGGAAACGCTGAACAAAGCGTTGGCGGAACCAGCCGACACGCCGGCCGAAGAGACGGCCGCCGGACAAACGGTAACGGCGACCCGAACGCTTCCGCACGAAGACCCATCCCCGACGGAAACGCCCCGTTCGGCCAACCAGGCGGCCTACGACAGCGATCTACGCAATTTCAGACGATAAGGCCGGACTGCGTAAAATAATACATATTTTATAAAAGAACACTAAAACATTTTTGTAAACTATAAAAATTATGGCAAAAATCGAAAACCCTAAAAACTACACCGGACGCGACCTCGAAACGATCTTTTTTCGGCCGATGCTGAGCGGGCCGGACGCCGTCGACCTGGGCATCAAAATCCTGTACAACACCCCCGTTCCGACAACGCTCCAATTCTGGAAACGGGCGGGGGACATCCTGCAAAAATACACGGCGAGCGGCTGGAACGGAGGAGAAAGCGCAACCAAATTTCAAAAGCAGATCCAACTGTCTAAAGTAAAGGCGGAAGTCGGATACTCGGCCGACGACTACTTCAACATGGTTTACGAAACGATTGCCGGACGAAGCGACGTCAACCTGGACGACCTGTCCGGGACGGAACTGGAAGCCGCCGAAACGTCCCTGTTCCGGGAAGCCGTCGCGGAAAGCATCCGTGCGACGATGTGGCTCGGGGACACCGAACGCAACGGGCAGTTGGCAACCTTCGACGGATTCGTCAAACGCCTGCTCGCGGACAGCGGGCCCGGTGAAAACGACGTACCCTGCTTCTACCTGCCGGAAAATTTTGCCGGCAACAGCGAAACCGACGCTGCCGAAAAAGTGTTCAAGAAGCTGTGGGAAGATGCGCCGGAAGTTCTGAAAGCGTTCAAACCGCAAGGCAATCTGGTTTATCTGGTAACGTCGGATATCTATGCCAGATACGAGGAAGAACTCGATAACGTGGTACTCGAATCGGCTTATCTCGCCAAGCAAAACGGACGCGAAGCGCTCTCTCATACCGAGGGATACCGGTAATCGACATCCAAGTAACGCCTTACCTGAAAATGTGCGGGGACATGCCGCAGACGTTCGCGCTGCTCACCGACCGTAGAAATCTGGCGATCGCGGTCAACACGGCCGACTTCCCGGGAACCGAAATCCGAATGTGGTACAATCCCGATCAGATGGAAAACCGACAACGGGCCATCTTTATGGCCGGATGCGACCTGCTCCCCGAAATGGTTTCGATGGCGGTCGGAGGCATCTCCGCGACACTGTCCTCGGACGGCATCGACGCTTCGGGCGGAGCGGTCAGCATCACCGTAAAGGATACCGCGCCGTGAACAGCCTAACGGCGCAGGGACTCGCAAACGACGACAGCCCGGTAGGAGAAGCCGTCCCGCTGACCGGGGAACAGGGCGTTTTCGGCGGAACGCTGACCGGAAGCGGTATTGTCAAAATCCGCTGCACCGTCACCTACCTCAACGGGGAGAGCGGAGAATTCATCATCCAGTAATCAACCGATAAAACAGACCGATTATGTCATTGTCAAATTACGCCCGATCCAGAAGCCGACGAAACGGAGGGATCCGCCTGATCGGACTGGTCGAACAGAGCGACGTGGCCGAAGTGACCTACGCGAGCGCGGAGAAAGGATACTCCGCGATCCGGCTCGACGAAGACTGTTATTTTTCGAAATACGAATTCCGGGAAGATGAAGCCGAATATCGGGAGACCGTTTCGGTCGTCAACGGGGCGCAGGTCGTCACCCACGAGCTGATCTTCACGCTCGATAAGATGGGCAACGACAGCTCCCCGGCGATCACCTCGATCGCCGACGCCGCACGCAACGGGCTGATCGCCCTGCTGACGACTCCGAACGGGGATTCGTTCTTGGTGGGCTACTCCGTCGAGTTCGAAAAAGAACGGCCGCTGAGACTCGTTTCGGCCAACGGAACGACCGGAAAACAGCTTGCCGAAGGAACGAACGAAGTCATCACGCTGCGCAGCCAAGACGTTTCGAAAGCCAAACCGTTCTTCGGGGATATGGAAACGCTGTTCTCCGCAGCCGGATAGCAATCGAAACCAACGGGAAACGGGAGCCGGCAACGAACGCTCTCCTGTTTCCCGTTGAGAAAAACTCATTCCGATGAAAACGAAAAATACATCCAGAAACCTGTATGTGCGCGGGAATACGGTCAATCCGTTCGCAGCGGCCGGCCCCGACAAGGCGGGAAACGAACGTTACTGGCGATGGGGATCGGACAACCTGTTCCCGAATGCCCTGGCGCTGATGTCGCGCCGGTCGCCCACACACCGGAGAATCATCAACGACAAAGCGGATTACATCTCGGGCAAAGGATTCACCTGCGATCCGGAACGCCGAACGCTGGCGGCCATCGCGGAACGGGCGAACGGGGCCGGAGAATCGCTGCGCGTGATCCTCAATAAACTGGCATTCGACAAATCGCTGTTCGGAAACGCATTTCTCGAAATAGCGACCGACCCGGACGAAACATCCCTGTCGCTGTTCCACCAGGACGCCTCGCGGTGCCGGGTCGCACGGGACGGAACGCACATCTTGCTGCACCACGACTGGACCGCATTCACATTGCAGCAGGCCAAATCGCTGCCGCTCTACCCGGTATTCGAACCGGCCCCGGACGGGACGCTGCGGTCGAACGTTCATTATAAAGACTACGAACCGATGTTCGAACATTACGGACTGCCGGCCTACATCGCCGGACTGAACGTATCGGCGATCGCCTACAAGACCGACCAATGGAACATCAGCCGGTTGGACAACTCGTTCCAACTGTCGGGTATCATGGTGCTGGACGGAGACGTGGATAACGAACAGGACGCTTACGACATCATCTCGGCCGCAGAAAAACGATTCGCCGGAAAACCGGGACAGGTGATGTTCATGGTCAAAAACACCGAAGAGACGGACAACTCGAAATTCGTACCCATCGCCTCGGCCAACGAGGGAGACTGGAAACTGCTGCACGACCAGGCTACGTCGGACATCGTGGTCGCACATTCGTGGTTCCGGTCGCTGAGCGGACTGGACTATACGACCGGATTCAACGCCGAACGCATCCTGCACGAATATGAAATCGCCCTGAACACGCTGATTCTCGGAGAACAGCAGGAACTGCTGGAACCGATCCGGACGGTCATCGAACGCTGTCTGCACTGCGAGGCGTCGTCGTTGCAAGTCATCAACCGCCCTCCCACCCGATCGAAACCGCTGTACATGAAAGTGTGGGAAGCCCGCAAAAACGACGGGCTGAGCTACGACCCGGACGATCCGGAACAGAACCTCTACCTGGCGCAGATCACCAAATACGCGCTCCGCAACATCGACTAAACACGCAAAGACATGACCGACTTACTGATTACCGCCGCCGAAGTGCTGGAAACGGCCTTCCCGTCGAACGAATACGTTCCGGAAGGGATGATCGTCCCGGCCCGAATCGAAACGGCGCAACTGGGATTCCTGCGCCCGGTATTCGGCAAACTGTACGACAAACTGGGCGAAGAACCGTACGCGGCTTTTTGCCGGACGTATATAAAGCCCGCGCTGGCTTACTACGTACGCTACCTGATGGTAGACGAACAGTGCGCCGCGATCGGTGCGGCCGGCATCCGGCAGAACAAATCCGCCTACACGGAAGCCGTCCCGGACAGCCGGCTGCACCGGCTGCGCAGGCAGGCGCGCAACGATGCCGACACGCTGCTGGACAAGGCGATCGACTACGTGGAAAACAATCCGGCGATGTTCCCGGAATACGACCCGAAAGAAAATATCCGCCGCCGGGTCTTGATAAAAGGCGGATTCATTCTGTAAAAACGCCTCGTATGAAACAAATGATCGGAACGATCTCTTCGGTCGCGGCCCTGTTCGCGCCGGTGCAACCGCTGGTATGCTGCGCGCTGGCATTCGTATGCGTCGATTTCGCAACGGGCGTCGCGGCGAGCTACAAACGCGCCGGACGCATGAAACGCCCGTGGGCCTTCGAAAGCGACAAGGCATGGAGAACCGTCTACAAGCTGGTCTTCGTCACGGTAGGCATCGCGATGACGTGGCTGATCGACACCTGCATCCTCCCGTTCGCAAGGCTGCGCCTGGCCAACCTGTTCACAGGATTCGTCTGCGGCATGGAGCTGTGGAGCTACCTGGAGAATGCAGCCGAAATATCGGAACACCCGCTGTTCCGGAAACTAAAAAAATACATGAAACAGGAAATCGACCGAAAACTCGAAAAAGATTCGCTATGATCTACGAAAACAAAGTCCCGCCGGCATTCGCCGGTAAAGTAAAACAAATCGCGGCCCGACTCGGCGTCAACCCGGATCACCTGATGGCGATTATGTGGAGCGAAAGCCGCCTCGATCCCTCGGCGCGGAATCCGCGCGGCGGGGCCGTCGGGTTGATCCAGTTCATGCCGGCTACGGCGGAAGGACTCGGAACGACCGCAGAAAAACTATTGAAAATGACCGGGGAAGAACAGCTCGATTACGTCGAACTGTTTTTCAGGCCCTATGCTGCACACTGCCGGACGTTCGCAGACCTCTATCTGGCTTGTTTTTTCCCGGCCGCCATCGGCAAACCGGACGGGTACGTCCTACAGACCCGGCGGCTGCCGGCCCGTGTGATCGCCCGGCAGAACCCGATTTTCGACACTGACGGAGACGATAGGATCACCGTCGGCGAATTCCGAGCAAAACTGAAATCGCTGATTCCGATGCGCTGCATCCGTACCTTTTTAAATGCGGTCTGCCGGTACTGCTGACGGCGACGGTCGCAGGAGCGGCTGCAGGACAAGCAGGAACCTGCAATCGCACGACCGGCAGTCGCTGCGCGACACGACGGCGACCGTCCGATCGGAAAAAGACAAGGTTGCGGAACAACTGACCGACGACTGGGAAAAACTGGGAGATCGTCCGTACCGAATACGTTTTGAAAGGCCGCGACACCGTCCCCGATACGATGCGACGGATACCGGCGGGAATCAAACGGGTCACCCGCGTACGAGGTATCAGACACAGCACCTCGGTCAATAAAAAAGAAGAACAGGAAAAAACGGCGCAATCCGTACGACTCCGCCGGACGGAATCGCAAACGGAGATTGCGGAAACCGTAAAAAAATCCTCCGCCGGACGAATTGCTCTGTATGCGATCGGGCTGGTCGCACTGTGGCTGGCGCTCCGTTCGATCGGAAAACGGTTATTGTAAAACCGGATCGAAACTCTAAAGCAAGCGATTCTCGGCAAAATACCGCCAAAGCGGAGCCGCATGCAACGCTTGTTTGACCCGGTCGGTCAACAGCAGATCACGTACCTCGTCCTGTGAAAGCAAGTGCACGGTCAGGTCTTCGGTCGCTTCGAGATGCTGCTCCGAAACGGGTTCGACATCCTCGGCGACAAAACAATGGGTCAGGTTGGTATGCGTAGACGGATTGGCCAGAAACGGTCATCAGCTCGCGCCACGTTCCACGGCCGTAACCGGTCTCCTCAAGCAACTCCCGTCGGGCGGCGGCGAGCGGCGAGGCATCCTCCGGATCGCAAACCCCGGCACACAGTTCCATCAAGGCGCACCCCAGACCGTGCCGGTACTGACGAATGAAAACGAACTTCCGATCGCGGGTAATCGCAATCGTATTCACCCATTCCGGATATTCGAGAACGTAGTATTCGGGAACCGGATTCCCGTTAGGCAGCACGATGGATTCCCTGCGCACCGTAAGCCACGGACGGTTGAAAAGATACTCGCTCTGCAATACTTTCACTTTTTTCTCTTCGGACATTTTACACTCTTTAAACGCAACGGCAAGTTTACTCAAAATTTTCCGGGCTGCAAAACGATTTCAGGAAATCGGACAGACACCGGTAAGTCCGGAACAAAAAACGTGATACTGAGAGGAAAACCGCGACAAAAACAAAATTTGTCGCGGTTTTCCATTTATTTCGACGTATCTTTGTCGCAAATTTATGATTTGTCACTTGTATCGGAATTGCGTCGCCCTGACGCCATGACCCTAAAAAATTTACATGTCGGTCATATTTTTACACCACAATAACTATACATATACATGGTTCAATTAGAAGAATTCGGAGCGCTCGGACTGACCGACGTCACCCTCGAAGCCATTAAAGCGAAAGGCTTCGAAACCCCGTCTCCGATCCAGAAACTCACGATCCCCGTTCTGCTCGACGACGAAAAAACAAACGATATCATCGCACAGGCCCAGACCGGCACCGGTAAAACCGCCGCTTTCGGCCTGCCAATCCTCGAACGACTGCGCCCGCAGAAAGGAGCGACCCAGGCGCTGATTCTGGTTCCCACCCGCGAACTGGCCCTGCAGGTTACCGAAGAAATCCTGTCGTTCAACGCCAAACGCAAACTCGTCATTTCGCCGATCTACGGAGGAGGCTTCGATGACCGAACAACTGCGGCGTCTGGGCAAAGGCATCGATGTCGTAGTCGGCACGCCCGGCCGCATCCTCGACCACCTGCGTCGCGGAACACTGGACATCAAGGCCCTGAAATACCTGATCCTCGACGAAGCGGACGAAATGCTCAATATGGGCTTTATCGAAGACGTCGAAGAAATCTTGTCCAATACGAACGACTACCGCCGCATCCTGCTGTTTTCGGCGACCATGCCCGAACGGATCATCCGCCTGTCGAAAAAATACATGCGCGACGTGGAAATCCTGCGCGTACCGGCACAAGAAGTCACCACCGAACTGACCGACCAGATCTACTTCGAAGTGCGCGACAGCGACAAATTCGACGCGCTGACGCGAATCATCGACGTCGAACCCGAATTTTACGGGATCGTCTTCTGCCGCACCAAGATCGGCGTGGACGAAGTGGTCAACAAGCTGACCGAACGCGGGTATGCGGCCGAAGGACTGCACGGCGACGTTTCGCAGGTACAACGCGAAAAAATCCTGAAACGATTCAAGAAAAAGCTGGCCAATATACTGGTAGCCACCGACGTGGCGGCGCGCGGGATCGACATCAACAACCTGACCCACGTGATCAATTATTCGCTGCCGCAGGACACTGAATCCTACGTGCATCGGATCGGCCGCACGGGCCGCGCCGGCAATACCGGTACGGCGATCACGTTCATCTCGCATTCGGAATACCGGCAGTTCAGTTCGCTGAAACGGGAAATCAAAGTGGACATCAAGAAAGTCGCCCCTGCCGTCGGCGCAGGACGTCGTCGAGATCAAAAGACCAAGATCAAGGACGACCTGATCGAAATCGTCGAAAGCGAGTCGTACCGCAAATATACCGAAATGGCCGGCGAGGTGCTGCAAAACCTCGACCCGGAAGTGGCGCTGGCGGCCCTGCTGAAACTGGCGTTCAAAAACGAACTCGAAGAGAGCAGCTACCCCGAAATCCGTTCGATCAACGTCGACCGCAAAGGAACGGCGCGGCTGTTCATCTCGATCGGCAAAATGGACGGTTTCGACGCCCGCAAACTGACCGACATGCTGAAACGCGAGTGTCGGCTGCCGGACAACAAGATCGACGACGTACGGGTGATGGATAGCTATTCGTTCGTAACCGTGCCGTTCTCGGACGCCCGGCAGGCGATCCGCCAGCTCAACGACATCAACCGCGGAGGACGCCCGATCGCGGAACTCGCCAAAGACGGCGATTCCGGCGAAAACAGGGAACGTTCGGGACGGGACTTCCGGAAAGAGAAGCGCAAAGGCGCGCGGAAAGAGGATCGGAAAACGGAACGCAGGGACGCCGCCCGCAAATCCGGCGGAAATCCGAGAAAAAACGACTTCGACTGGAACAACGTCCAGTGGGATGCGGTCAATCCGGCAGCCGGCTGGGGCGGCAAAGCGGGCTTCGACAAACGGGCCGGCGGTAAGAAACGCGGCAAACGGTAACGCGCATACCGAAAACACACGGCCATTCATGTCAAAGTGACAGGGCAAACTGACAGAGAAAGGACTCCTTTGTCAGTTTTTTCGTTCGAAAACCTGACATTTCCCGTTTGGCATATTATGTGTAAAAGAATGGAACGTTTCCGTAAAAGGAATGTCCACCGGAAACGGCAAATGAAAACCAAACATTAACAAACTTAAAAAAATAACGACGTTATGAAAGTTAAACCATTAGCAGACCGGGTTCTGATCGAACCCAATCCCGCAGAAGAGAAAACGGCCGGCGGATTGTTCATCCCCGACACAGCCAAAGAAAAACCCCTCGCAGGTAAAGTGATCGCCGTAGGCCCCGGAACGGCCGATGTGAAGATGGAAGTGAAGACGGGCGACCAGGTCCTTTACGGCAAATACGCCGGCACCGAGATCAACATCGACGGTAAAGACTACCTGATCATGAAACAGGGCGACATCCTCGCCATCATCTAATCGTTCAACTCAGTATAAACCCAATTCAAACAATTAAGATTATGGCAAAAGAGATTAAATACAATACCGAAGCGCGCGAACAACTCAAGGAAGGCGTCGACGCGCTGGCAAACGCTGTGAAGGTAACGCTGGGCCCGAAAGGACGTAACGTTGTAATCGATAAGAAATTCGGCGCTCCGCAGGTGACCAAGGACGGCGTGACCGTAGCCAAAGAGATCGAACTCGAAGACCCGATCGCCAACATGGGCGCCCAGATGGTCAAGGAAGTGGCCTCGAAGACGGCCGACGACGCCGGCGACGGCACCACGACGGCTACCGTGCTGGCGCAGGCCATTGTCGGCGTAGGCGTGAAGAACGTAACCGCAGGCGCGAACCCGATGGATCTGAAACGCGGTATCGACAAAGCGGTCGGAACCGTCGTCGAAAACCTGCGCAAGCAGAGCCAGGAAGTGGGCGGCGACATTAGCAAGATCGAACAGGTAGCCACGATTTCGGCCAACAACGACAACGCGATCGGCAAGCTGATCGCCGAAGCGATGGGCAAGGTGAATAAGGAAGGCGTCATCACCGTAGAGGAAGCCAAAGGCACCGAAACGCACGTAGACGTAGTAGAAGGGATGCAGTTCGACCGCGGATACATCTCTCCGTACTTCATCACCGATTCCGAAAAAATGGAAGCCGTGCTCGAAAAGCCGCTGATCCTGATTACCGACAAAAAGGTTTCGACGATGAAAGAGCTGATGGGCGTGCTCGAACCCGCCGCACAGAACGGACGTTCGCTGGTGATCATCGCCGAAGACGTCGACGGCGAAGCGCTGGCAGCCTTGGTTGTCAACAAACTGCGCGGCACGCTGAAGATCGCCGCCGTGAAAGCTCCGGGTTTCGGCGACCGTCGTAAAGAGATGCTCGAAGACATCGCCATCCTGACCGGCGGTACGGTGATCTCCGAAGAACGCGGCATCCCTTGGATCAGGCTACGCTCGACATGCTGGGCTCGGCCGACAAGGTGATCGTCACCAAAGAAAACACGACCGTCGTAGACGGCGTTGGCAACAAGGAAGCCATCGCCAACCGCGTCGCACAGATCCGCAAGCAGATGGAAATCTCGACTTCGGATTACGATAAGGAAAAACTCGCCGAGCGTCTGGCCAAACTGGCCGGCGGCGTGGCCGTACTGTATGTCGGCGCTGCCAGCGAGGTGGAAATGAAAGAGAAGAAAGACCGCGTGGACGATGCGCTGGCCGCAACCCGCGCCGCCGTAGAAGAGGGCATCATCCCGGGCGGCGGCGTAGCCTACATCCGCGCCGTAGCAGCTCTCGAAAAGATGAAGGGCGACAACGACGACGAAACGACCGGTATCCAGATCGTGAAACGCGCGATCGAAGAACCGCTGCGCCAGATTGTAGCCAACGCCGGCGGCGAAGGCTCGGTAGTGGTCGCCAACGTCAAAGAAGGCAAGGGAGCTTACGGCTACAACGCCCGCGCCGACAAATACGAAGATATGTTCAAGGCCGGTATCATCGACCCGACGAAAGTGGCCCGCGTCGCGCTGGAAAATGCAGCTTCGATCGCAGCCATGTTCCTGACGACCGAATGCGTATTGGTCAACAAAAAAGAACCCGAAGCTCCGGCAGCGATGCCGCAGGGCATGGGCGGAATGGGCGGAATGATGTAGTCGCCCGGCAAAACGGAAAAATCCCCGGCTTGTTACAGCCGGGGATTTTTTTATGCCTGTCTCCAAAACCGCGTACGCTTCAACCGTTTCGCCTTTTTCAAAATAATTCGGAAGCGAAAAGGGAATTTCACACGTTTTTTTCATACTTTCGTCCCCGGAGAATCTGTTTTTCCCGAAGACGCGCTCTCCGGAAAGATACGATTTCGTAAATAGGAAAACGGTTCCGCCCTCGATGCAATAAGGGAACGGAAACAAGGTCTTTCGTTTTCCCCGTATAAAAAAGCTTTCAGAAAGGCCGGAAGCGCTTAATTCAACCGCATGAAAAAAACACTGTCGGCCCTGATCGGGCTACTGGTCTTCGTCTCGGTCGCCTCGGCGCAACAGTACCGTACGAACATCTTCGGAATACGGGCCGGTTACAGCCTGTCGGATATGACGGGCAACTACCTGGAAGGGGAAAAAATCTCCGACCCGCGGTCGAGTTTCCACGTGGGAGTATCCGACCAAATCCTGCTGTCGCGCCGGTATCCGCTCTACCTGGAGACGGGGCTCTATCTCTCGAACAAAGGCGCCAAACTGGATATCGCCTACGAAGACGTTCCGGGCACCTCGCAGATACGCCCGAGGATCGAACTGATGTACCTGCAACTGCCTGTGATGCTCGCCTACCATTTCCGGCTGGGACGCGCGCCGACCCTTCAACCGTTCGTGGGCGGTCACTACTCCGTAGGCATCGCTGCAAAGGCTGAAAGAAGAGTACAGCGGCCGGATCACCGGTACGGCCACGACCGACCTGCTGCACGGAACCGACCGGAACGGGGAAGCCCCGCAGCGAATGAAACGATCGGACGCAGGTATCCGCTTGGGCGTAGGGCTTACCCTGCGGAACGTATACCTCGGCGTGGGTTACGAACTCGGACTGATGAACGTGTCGAAATACCCCGACCGATTCGGCAAAACGGAAAACAACGCGCTGACCGTATCGGCTGGCTACAACTTCTGACGACACCGCGCCCACCCGGTTTCCGGGAAAACGCCCGTCGAAACACGAAAAATCCCCTCCGGAATCCGGAGGGGATTTTTACGATCGCGCGGCGGCGGCATCGAACGGCGCCTGCCGCCGCAATCTATTTGTAAACTTCCCTGCGGGCGGCTTTCAGCGTATTCTTCATCAGCGAGATGATCGTCATCGGCCCGACGCCGCCGGGAACCGGCGTAATGTAACTGCATTTCGGGGCCACCTCGTCGAACTTGACGTCGCCGAGCAGCTTCCAGCCCGATTTGGTCTTGTCGCTCGGAACGCGCGTAATGCCTACGTCGACGACCACCGCCCCGTCTTTCACCATGTCTGCGGTAACGAATTCGGCCTTGCCGAGCGCCGCGATTACGATGTCGCCGCCGCGCACCACCTCTTTAAGATCTTTCGTCCGGCTGTGGCACAGCGTCACCGTACAGTCCCAGCCTTTCTGCGACAGCAGGTTGGCGATCGGACGGCCGACGATGTTACTGCGGCCGATCACGACGCAATGCCGTCCGGCGGTTTCAATCCCGTAATATTTTAGCAATTCGAGAATCCCGTCCGGCGTGGCCGGCAGATAGGACGGCAGTCCGGAGATCATCCGCCCGGTATTGACCGGATGAAAACCGTCGACATCCTTTCTCGGATCGATCGCTTCGATCACCCGTTGTTCCGAGATATGTTTCGGCAGCGGCAACTGGACGATGAAACCGTCCACCTGCGGATCGGCGTTCAGCCGGGCGATCTCGCCAAGCAACGCCTCTTCGGACGTCTCCTCCGGCAGCCGCAGCACGGTCGAACGGAACCCCACCTCGCCGCAGCACTTCTCTTTATGTCCCACATACGTTTGGCTCGCCCCGTCGTTGCCGACCAGAATGGCCACCAGATGCGGCGTCCGTTTCCCGCCGGCGACCCAAGCCGCCACTTCGGCCGCGATCTCCCGGCGCAGGCTGGCCGCCACCTCTTTTCCGTCTATTATCTGCATCGTATACGTGTTTAGTCGTTATCGTTTCATCCGTCCGGCCATCTTGGCCATCTGCGGCATACCGCCGGCTACGGTCTTCATCATTTTGCGCGTATCGTCGAACTGTTTGAGCAGGCGGTTCACCTCCTGCACGGTCGTCCCGCTGCCCGCCGCGATCCGCTGCTTGCGACTGCCGTTGATCAACGCGGGATTCTCGCGCTCCTTCGGCGTCATCGAATGAATAATCGCCTCGGTCTGCTTGAACACGTCGTCGTTGATCTCGACGTTTTTCAGCGCCTTGCCGACGCCGGGAATCATCGACGCCAGATCCTTCAGGTTGCCCATCTTCTTGATCTGCGTGATCTGCGTCAGGAAGTCGTTGAAATTGAACTGATCCTTGACCAGCTTTTTCTTCAGCCTGCGGGCTTCCTCCTCGTCGTACTGCTCCTGCGCCCGTTCGACCAGCGACACGATGTCGCCCATGCCGAGAATACGGTCGGCCATACGTTCCGGATGAAACACCTGCAACGCGTCCATCTTTTCGCCCGAACTAATGAATTTCAGCGGTTTGTTGACTACCGCACGGATCGAAATCGCCGCGCCGCCGCGGGTATCGCCGTCGAGTTTGGTAAGCACTACGCCGTCGAAATCGAGCCGGTCGTTGAACTCCCTGGCGGTATTCACCGCATCCTGACCGGTCATCGCATCGACTACGAACAGGATTTCGCTCGGCGAAACGGCCTTTTTGATCGCAGCGATCTCCTGCATCATCTGCTCGTCGACCGCCAGACGCCCCGCCGTATCGACGATTACCGTATTGATGTGATTGGCCCGCGCGTATTTAACGGCATTTTCGGCGATCTGCACCGGATTCTTGCTACCCTCTTCGGTATAAACCTCCACGCCGACCTGATCCCCTAGTATCTTCAACTGGTCGATGGCGGCCGGACGGTAAACGTCGCCCGCCACCAGCAGTACCTGGCGGCCTTTCTTGCTCTTGATCAGGTTGGCCAACTTGCCGGAAAAGGTCGTCTTACCCGACCCCTGCAACCCGGCGATCAGCACCACGGCCGGCGAACCTTCCAGGTGGATATCGCTCATCGTCCCGCCCATCAGTTCGGCCAATTCGTCGCGGACGATCTTCGTCATCATCTGTCCGGGCTTGACCGCCGTCAGTACATTCTGTCCCAGCGCCTTGGCTTTCACTTCGTCGGTGAACGTCTTAGCCACTTTATAGTTGACGTCGGCGTCGATCAGCGCGCGCCGGATCTCTTTTCAGGCTCTCGGCGACGTTGATTTCGGTGATGCGTCCCTCTCCTTTCAGGATCTTAAACGACCGTTCGAGTTTATCGGTAAGATTTTCAAACATATTTCGAAGATTTTTTCAGATTCAGCACAAGTCGGAAACGGGCTTCCGCCTCCGGCCTACAAAAATACGATATAATTTTTAAAAAACAGACAATCCGCGCCAAACACCGCCGCAATTATCCGTCCGACGGCAGCGTCCCCTGCAAACGGATCGGCAAACAACCGGTTCCGTCGTTTTCCAAGCCGTTCCCCGGAAACACTCCGCCTCACTCTATTTTAAAAACTTTTTTAAACAACCGGATACTGCGGTACGGAGCGTACCGCAACGGAATATCGATCCACCGGGGCGAACGCACGACGGCCCGCAGGTTGCTGAACAGTTCGAACGAGAACCGTCCGTGATACTTTCCTATGCCGCTGCGCCCGACACCGCCGAACGGCAGCCGGCCGTTGGCCAGTTGCACGACCGTATCGTTGACGCAGGCCCCGCCCGACGAAGTGGAGCGCAGCACCCGGTCGGCTTCCCGACGTCCGCCGAAATAATAGAGCGCCAGCGGTTTGTCGCGCTCGTTCACGTAGCGGATCACCGTTTCGATATCGTGAAACCCTTTGACCGGCAGCAGCGGCCCGAAAATCTCCTGTCGCATGACCGGACTGTCGTCGTCCGGCTCGTCGATCAGTGTCGGGGCCACGTAACGCTGCTGCGGATCGCAAGTTCCGCCGAAAAGGATCTTTCCCGAACCATGCATCATCCGCTGCAGCCGTTCGGCAGCCTGCACCGAAACGATCCGCGGATAATCGTCGCTGAGGCGCGGATCGTCGCCGAAAAAACGACGGACGGCCCGCTCCATCTCGACGCACAATTGTCGCTTACGGTCGGCGTGTACGAACAGGTAATCGGGAGCCACGCAGGTCTGTCCGGCATTCAGCAATTTTCCCCAAACGATCCGTCGGGCGGCCAGCGGGATATCCGCATCCCGTCCGACGATGCAAGGGCTTTTTCCGCCAAGCTCCAGCGTCAGCGGCGTCAGATGTTCGGCCGCGGCCCGCATCACCGTCTGTCCGAACGCCGATCCGCCCGTAAAAAAAATAGAATCGAAACGCTGTTTCAGCACCTCTTCGACGACCTCGGGCCCTCCCTCCAGAAACGACACGTAACCGGGCGGAAAAACCTCGCCGATCAGTCGTTTCAGCAGCGCCTCGGTATGCGGAACCAGCGGCGAGGACTTCAGCACGGCGCAGTTGCCGGCCGACAAGGCGCCGACCAGCGGATTCAGCAGCAACTGCACCGGGTAGTTCCACGGCGCGACGATCAGCACCACGCCCAGCGGCTCGGGCACGATGCGGCTTCCGGACGGCAAGATCGTCAGCGGCGACGGCACGCGTCTCCCGGCCGTCCAGCGCTTCAGGCGGCGAAGATGGCGGGCGATCTCCTGCAGTACGATTCCGATCTCGGTCAGGTAACTTTCCGACGCCGACTTATGCAGATCCAACCGCAACGCCTCGCACAAAGCGTCCGTATGATTCCGTAGCGCTTTCCGCAACCGGCGCAGCGCCTCCGCCCGGAACCGGACGTCGCGCGTACGACCCTCGGCGAAATAACGGCGATGCCCGCGGAGGAGCGATTCCATATCTTCCGACATATCTTCAGGTTATTTTATTACGGGCGAAGTTAACATTTTCCGCGGAACGGAGCGCCGCTCCCCTGAAAACCGTCCCGAAAGGAAAATGCCGTATCTTGGCTCCACGTCGGACATTTAGGACATCAATCCTGCGAATCAGGACACTATATCACGCCATTTTTGCCGATTTTTGTAGAAAAGATAGGATGTATTCACAACTAATCTTGTTGCCAAATGGCTGAAATGAGCAAAAAAAACATTGGGACGCACGCCGGAATGGTGTGGGGCCTGTTGTGCGACGGAAGGAAATGGAATTACGACGAACTGCGCGACAAACTGCGGCTCCGCGACCGCGATCTGAACGCCGCGCTGGGCTGGCTGGCCCGCGAGGATAAGATCGAATTCGAACACGAAGGCGGTAGTACGCAGGTCTATCTGAAGGAAGCCGTCGGAACCAACAATTTCTTTTTTTAACCCCCGACGGACACAACCGTTTGTTCCGGACTGCGTCGGATGGGAACCTTCCCCGTTCAGCGCAGTTTGTTTTTCTCGAAATGCGGGGCCACCCGCAGTTTGAAATAGAGCGCCGAGACGACGGTCAGGCAGGCGCCGAACAGATAGGCTTTGTCGAACGACCCGATCTGAGCGATATACCCGCCCAGCAACAGTCCGGCGCCGATACCGACGTCCCACGACGTCAGGTAAGTCGAAGTAGCGGTTCCGCGCTGGCCGTTCGGCGCCAGGTTGACGAACAGCGTATTGAACGCCGGAAACATCGTCCCGAAACCGACGCCGAGAAACAGCGCCACAGCGAAAAACAGGTATTTGCACAACACGGGATTCCACACCGCGATCGCAGCGCAGGAGGAGAGCACGAAGAAGCAGACGCAAACCAGATACATTCCCAAAGCGATCACCTGCGTCACGCGCCCTTTATCGACCTGGCGTCCCGAAAAGATCCTCGAAATCGCCATCCCCACGGCCATCAGCGTAAAGAAGATCCCGACTTTCGACGTAATCCCGATCTCCGCGGCATACATCGCCACGTACGTCGTGGTCATTCCGTAGGGGATCGAAAGCAACAGCAAATCCAGACCGGCCGGTAGCCCTTTCAGCAGAATAAAGCGGTCGAGCGAAACCGGTTCGCGTTTGACCGGTTCTTTGGCCGGAGTCCGCACCAGGCAAGCCATCGCGAATCCCAACGCGCAGGATGCGAGCGAACAGAGGAAAATCGTCTCGAACGAGCAGGACTCGTGCATGAACAACCCGACCATCGGCCCCACCGACATCGCGATGTTGTTGGCCAGACCGTAATAGCCGATCCCCTCGCCGCGGCGCGACGAGGGCATGATATCGATTACCACGGTATTCCCGGACACCGTAACCGCCCCGAACGCAAAGCCGTGCACCACGCGGAAAATCATGAACAGCGTCAGGGTTCCGGCTACCAGGTAGCCCGCGAAAATAGCGGTAAACACAAAATAGGCCAGTAGATAAAGCGGTTTGCGGGCAAACGTATCGAGCAAATAACCCGAGAACGGCCGGATCGAAAGCGCAGCGATCACATAACAGGAGAGCGCAACGCCCACCGTAGCGCGCCCGGCCCCGAACACTTCGGTCAGGTAGAACGGCATCACCGGCATCAGCAGGTAAAAGCCGAAAAACAGCAGGAAATTAGCCAGCAGGATGCAGCAGTAACTCGGCGTGACGAGGCGGTCTCTATTCATAGATCGATGGATTTGAAACTGCGCAAAGGTAGCGATGTTTTCCGAATTCCCGCACGCCGAGAAACCGACGCATTCGCCGCGAAACGGAATACGGACCGAGCCGTCCGTTTCGCGGCGACCGAAACGGCAAAATACCGCCTTGCAAAATAAACACGTCATTTTCAAACGGTTATTCCGCCTCCGTTTTCAATCGGGAAAACAAACGACAAGACATTAATAATCAATGTGTTATCAAATATTCACAACATTAAATCAAAATGCTACATCGAAAGGATCTTAAAATTATTTAAGAAAATGAAATAACCGTTATATTTGCATTCAAGTTTTAGGTTCATTTAGATAAGTAGTTTTTAGGTTAGTAGGGAAGAAAAACGGTAGACGGATCCATTCCGCCGGCTGTTTTTCTTTTTTTATACCCGTTACAAACCGTTCCGGCCGAAAAAAACGGAATCGGAAACCGAACATTAAACAACTGATAAAATGGATATTAACACAACAGAAGAAAAGCGAAATGCAAATATTATTAAAAAAATTTAATAAAAATTTGGAAAAGCGGCCGATTTATCTTTATCTTTGCAGTGAAGTTTTAGGTTAGTAGTTTTAGGTTAGTAGGAGAGAAAAGCGGTAGAGGAGATCATTCTCCCTGCTGTCTTTTCTTTATTTTTTTGCAGCCGGTTCCATTTTCATACCGCACGACGCCACGCAACCAGCTCAAATACGGTCGGTCCGCCACGCGAACGCCTCCGCCCGCGGCAAAACGCCCCCCTTTTTGTAAAAAAGATTATTTTCCGCCAGCCGACGCGCCGACTTTGTAGAGGTTTTTACGCCGGATACTAAGGCTGACCCAGTCGTTGAAATTGAAATAGCGGATAATCCACTTCGGATAAGGATTCCAGGCGACTTTCTTCACCGGCAGCGCAGTGTGCTCGGGCAGGCGCTCGTCGCCGGACAGGATAAACACGTCGGGGCAGGCTCTGCGCAATCGCCGGGCCTCGCGTTCCAGTTCCGATATGGAACCGGCCAAGCGAAGCTCCATATTGCGCGGCATGTAAAAACGGGCAGTGACCACGCGGGGGCCGATCATGAATTCGCCGTAGCTGTAATAAGTGGGTTCGTCCTTCACGTTCAGCACGCACACCCGCTCTTTGCCGCGGCAGTAGTCGTCCATCATCCGGTAGAAAAAGATATCCGTATTTTTGATCGGAATGACATTATAAACGATCAGCGCGAAGTTCAGAACGACGGCGAGCACGCCGACCAACCGGACGATCCGGTTTCGCAGCAACCGCTGCGGCAGGTCGCGCGCCAGCAAAACGGCGAAAAAGGGAATAAACGGCAGCACGGGGAACAAAAAGCGGAGCTCCTTGTGGCCGACCAACTGGTGCGCCAGCAGGAAAGGCACCATCGTCCAGGTGATGACGTGTTTGGGATTCCGAACGAAAAACCAGCACGTCGCCGCAAGAATCGCCAGGCCGTAAACGACGAATCCCTTGCTGACCGTATCGCTCAGGTAGAAATACCACGGTTTGATGCCGAACTTATCGATGTGGGAATTCAGGATATTTTCCCTCACGTAATTGACCGGCGAGCAGGTCCAGGTCCCGTACAGCCAGTAATCGACCAGCACGCCGACGCCCAGCATCGCGGCTCCTCCCAAAGCCAGGCCGGCGAGCAGTCGCCAGCGCCGGGCGAACACCAGCAGCCAGAGCCCGAATCCGAACAACGCGAATCCCACTTGGTAGCGCGAAATAAAGGCCGCGCCCGCCAACAATCCCATCCCTGCGCCCCACACGAAAGGGCGCTTCCGCTCCCGCTGCCCGTATGACAAATAGACCGAGACCAGCAACAACAGCAGATTCCCCGAGAACGTTTCGGAACTGAACCGCACATGGAGATACACCATGAACCACAGGAAAAAACTCAGCAACAACAGCCACTTCTCCTCGCTCGGTCCGGACAGCGTCCCGCGAACGGCGCGGTAAAATGCGAGTACGGACACGATGGACAGCGCCCCGCTCAATACGTGCAGCAGCGAGAACAACAGGTACGGAGAATAGATTCCTCCGGCATCCAACAGCCATCCGAGTCCGTAGGCGATCATCGGTTGCAGTCCGGGGCGCATCATCAGGACGTATTCCCACGGCAGTTCGGCCGGAACGGGCGTTCCGAAAAGCTTCATGTGCGCGTATTCGAGAATCTGGAAATGCTCGTCCGGATGATATACCTCGTTGCTGAAAAACGCGAACAGAAGCGTAAACAGACACCCCGTCAGAATGATGTATTTCGGTGTGATTCCCCGGAAAAAAGAAGCCATATCCTCTGAAAATAAGCAAATGCGCCGTACCATAAAGGTTGCAAAGTAAATCAAAAATCCTCAAAAGGCCTTTTTTATCCATTAATTAATGCTTAAATTTGCACCGTTTTATTCAAAAGTCCCGAGTCTAACTAACTACGATAATTTATAATGACCAAACAAATCAAATTCATTCCGGCCGCCGAAGCGGTGAAAGTGATCAAAACCGGCGATCACATTCACCTGAGCAGCGTGGCCAGCGCGCCGCAGTGCCTGATCAACGCCATGTGCGACCGCGGACGCAACAAAGAATTCGAACACGTGCACGTGCACCATCTGCACACCGAAGGGCCCGCTCCCTACGCGGCTCCGGAGTTCGAAGGCATTTTCCAGCTCGACTCGTTTTTCGTAGGCGGCAACGTCCGCAAGGTGACCCAGTCGGGCTACGCCGACTACATCCCGGTATTCCTCAGCGAAACCCAGAAACTGTACCGCAGCGGCACGTTGCCGTGCGACGTGGCGATGATTCAGGTATCGCCCCCGGACGCGCACGGCTACGTATCGCTGGGCACTTCGGTCGACGCCACGCTGGCCGCCGTCGAGTGCGCCCGTACGGTGATCGCCGTCATCAATAAACACGTTCCGCGCTCGTTCGGAGACGCGTTCATCCACGTTGACGACATCGACCTGTTCGTACAGGACGACAAGCCGCTCGAAGAGGCTCACTTCTCGACCCCGAACGAGACCGAAACGGCGATCGGCAAGCACTGCGCCGCGCTGATCGAGGACGGTGCCTGCCTGCAAATGGGCATCGGCGCGATCCCGAACGCCGTGCTCGCCCAACTGACCGGGCACAAAGACCTCGGTATCCACACCGAGATGTTCGCCGACGGCGTGCTGCCGCTGGTCGAAAGCGGCGTGATCAACGGACGCAACAAAGCCATCGACAAAGGCAAGATGGTCTCCACGTTCCTGATGGGTTCGCAGAAAGTATACGACTTTATAGACAACAACCCGGGCGTCGCCATGATGGACGTCGGCTATACGAACGACCCGTTCGTCATCGCCAAGAATCCGAAGGTGACGGCGATCAACTCGGCCCTGCAGGTCGATCTGACCGGCCAGATCTGCGCCGATTCGCTCGGCACGAAATTCTACTCCGGCGTAGGCGGCCAGATCGACTTCATTTACGGCGCATCGCGTTCGGAGGGGGGTAAGGCGATCCTCGCGATGCCTTCGGTAACGAACAAGGGAATCAGCAAGATCGCCCCGGAACTGACCCTCGGCGCCGGCGTGGTGACCACCCGCTCGCACGTGCATTGGTTCGTCACCGAATACGGCGCGGTCAACCTGTACGGGAAATCGCTGCAGGAGCGTGCGCGGCTGATTATCAGCGTCGCGCATCCGGATCACCGCGAAGCGCTCGACCGCGCGGCTTTCGACCGCTACGGAGCGCACCACCATTACATCAAAGCTACGACGAAAATCTGATCGTTCCCCGTTTCGATCCGCAAAAAACAGCGGAGGCTTTTATAAGCCTCCGCTGTTTTTATATCGGCGGTCCGCATCGGTACGTTCCGGCACGCCCCCGGTCAAATATCTTCGGGAACCAGTTTCCCGTCCGGCCCCCTTTTCATCGGCGGCGCGGGATCGGTAGATTCCGGCAGTTTGTCGTTCGCGACGATCGTACCCGAATACTGCATCAGGTTCCGGTTCGAAACCATATCCAGTATGGCCTGTCCGGTCTGGTCGTAAATCGTAAAGACGAACGTATAGGCCGTCCCGGTATTATCCGTAGCCGCGATCGACACTTTCCATCCGGAGTCGTTGCGCTGCGTCCGGAAGCCGGTCATCTTGTCGGTGTCGAAATTGACGACCGCATTATAGGTCATTGCCCTGCCGATCACCACCGGAATATGCACCTGCAAACGGTTTTTGAAAATCCCGATGTAATAATAAAAGTCGTTGATGATCTGCGAGCCGCCCCGCGGCCCCCACTCCATGCTCACCGGCAGAAACTGGAAATCTCCGGACGCCACCATCGAATCCAGTCGCTCCATGAAACGCTGCTGGCGCAACTGGCGTTCGGCGGCGCTGCGCTGGCGCCGGTCGGGCTGTTGCGCGGCGGCCGTCAGCGCGGCGGCGAGTATCGTAAAAAGCAACCATTTTTTCATGACGTCTTTTCGCCGAAGTTTAATAGATCTGCTGGATCGAACCGTAGTAGGTCACCGTCGGATAGAGGGTCGAAGCGATGTTCAGCACGGCCTCGCGGGTGATCGAGTAGATTTTGAACGTAAACGTATAGGTATTGTCCGAATAGAGATTCGACGAGAAAGAAATCGTCCACCCGTCCTCGTTCTGAACGGCGGTATATTTCTGGATATCGAACGTAATGTAGTTCATGATCGTCAAATGATAAGGAGCGACCACGCCTACGATGTACGGGATATCGATGTCCACGTAGTCCTTGTACATCGCCAACGAATACATGATCGAATAGATCTGGTGCATGTTCCCGGCCGGTTCCTGCTGGAAGCTGGTCGGCATGAACTTGTAGTAACGGTTCAGGACGATCGAATCCATCTGTTTGATCTCGGTCTGATGACGCGCATCGCGCATTTGCACTCGTTCCTGGTGACGACTTTCCATCTGTTCCCGGGTCATTCCCGTTTGGGCCGAGGCCGACGTCGCCAACAACGCAGCGGCCAGAATTAAATAAACGTACTTCATAACATTAATAGATTAAAGTGACATGAATTTTGATAAATTTGCTTACCGTAGCAATTTCGGAAAGGCTCATGCCATCCCCGCAATGATACTTTCTCCGTGTAAAATCAAATTCCCTGCCTAAATATTGGAAAGCGAATAAATTAGACCGTTTAGACTACAAATATCCCGAAGTGTACGACCGAATCGCCGTTTAATCCCTATATTTGTTAGTCTCAACCCGTTTGAGGGTTTATCCGAATTTAACCGAACTTCTTATGAAAAACACTCGCTTGTTACTTACCTTCTTGATGACTGTCGGCTGCTGGTCGGCCGGAGCGTCGCTGCCGTCGGCACAGCCCGGCGAACGGCAGCTCACCGGCACCTGGAGCGCCCAATGGATCTGTGACGGAGGCTCTTCTCCGTACGATTACGGCGTCTACCGCTTCCGCAAACGTCTCGACCTGCCGAAAAAACCGGAGCGGTTCGTTATCAACATCTCGGCCGATAACCGCTACCGGCTGCTGGTCAACGGACAAGAAGCGTGCTGGGGCCCGGCGCGCGGCGATCTGAACCGCTGGTACTACGAAACGGTCGACATCGCTCCGCTGCTGCGACCGGGCCAAAACGTGCTGGCCGTCACGGTATGGAACCTGGGAACCCGTAGCCCCGGAGCGCAGATCAGCCGGCAGACCGGTCTGATCGTACAGGGCAATTCGTCCGTCGAAGACGATGTCAACACCGACGGTAGCTGGCTCGTCCTGCGAGACGAATCCTTCTCGCCGCTGTTCAACTGTCCGGAAGCCGGCTACATCGGCGGCCACGACCGAATCGACGGCACGAAATACCCGTGGGGGTGGGAAACCGTCGGCTTCGACGATTCGAAATGGTATGCGGCCACCGGCTTTTCGCCCGGTAAAACCTACGGCGCGCCCGGTTACGGCGAAAGCGACTGGATTCTGACCCCGCGCGACATCCCGATGATGGAACTGACCGAACAACGCCTGACCGCCGTGCGCCGGCAACAGGGACTCGCATCGCTGCCGACGTTCATCGACGGCCGGTCGCCGCTGAAAATCCCGGCCCGCACGAAATGCACCGTGCTGCTCGACCAGGGATTCCTGACCACCGCCTACCCGGAACTGAAAGTATCCGGAGGCAAAGGCAGCAAAATCAAACTGACCTATTCCGAAGCGCTGTTCGACGAACGGGGCAAAGGAAACCGCAACGAAATCGACGGCCGCGAGTGCCGCGGATTCGCGGACGAGTTCCTGCCCGACGGAGCCGACGGACGGTTGTTCCGCCCGCTGTGGTTCAAAACCTATCGTTATATCCAACTCGACATCGAAACCGGAGCGGCGCCGCTCGTCGTCGAAGATCTGTACGGCATCTACACGGGCTATCCGTTCGAAGTGCGCGGCTCTTTCGAATCGGACGACCCTGCATTGGAGAAAATTTGGGAAACGGGCTGGCGCACCGCCCGACTCTGCGCCCACGAGACCTATTTCGACTGCCCCTATTACGAACAATTGCAGTATGCCGGCGACACGCGGATCCAGGCGCTGATCTCGCTGTACGTCTCCGGCGACGACCGGCTGGTGCGCAAGGCGATCCGGATGTACGACCTTTCGCGCTCGTACGAGGGAATCACCTGCAGCCGTTACCCGAGCCACATTCCGCAGTACATTCCGCCTTTTTCGCTCTACTGGATCGGCATGATCCACGACTATTGGATGCACCGCAGCGACGACGCTTTCGTGCGAAGCTTCCTACCCGGCATCCGCACCGTGCTGTCGTGGTTCACCGAAAAGATCGATCCGCACACGGGCCTGCTGAAGAACGGTCTTCCGCACTGGAACTTCACCGACTGGGCCACCTCGTGGGAACGAGGTATCGCGCCCGAAAGCGACTCGTCCGGTTCGGCGATCACCACGCTGCAACTGGCCGCCGCGCTGGACGACGCAGCCGACCTGATGCGCCGCTACGACCGGCCCGCCGAAGCGAAAGAGTATGCGGCGATCTCCGCCGGACTGAAGAAAAACGTTTACGAAAAGTGCTGGGACGCATCGAAAGGATTGCTGCGGGATTATATCGGCAGTCCGACTTACAGCCAGCACGTCAACATCATGGGCATCCTGACCGACGCCATTCCGCACAAAGACCAGCGCGCCGTATTCGAACGGATCGACAGCGATCCGTCGCTCACGCAAACCACGTTCTATTACAAATTCTATTTGATCCGCGCACTGAAAAAGGTCGGTCTGGCAGACCGTTATACCGAAATGCTCGGGCCGTGGCAGCAGATGATCGACATCGGCCTCACCACCTTCGCCGAGACCCCCGAACCAACCCGTTCGGACTGCCATGCCTGGAGTTCGAGCCCGAATTACGACCTGCTGGCAACGGTCTGCGGCGTAGAACCCGCTTCGCCGGGATTCGCTACGGTGCGGATCGCCCCGCATCCGGGACGCCTGAAACAAATCAAAGGCGTCGTACCGCATCCGCAGGGCGACATCACGGTCGAACTGCAACGCGACGGGGATAAATTATCCGGACAAGTCGCTCTGCCGGGGCAATTGACCGGCGATTTCGTCTGGAACGGCAAAACCGTCAAACTGCATCCGGGCGTCAATCCGATCCGGTTCTAACGACAAACGATATCTGCCGAAAACAACGCAGGGAGCGGAAAATTTTCCGCTCCCTGCATTTTATCACCTTCGAAAACAATCAGTGCTGTCCGCGCGATACGAGGTAACGGATCAGAAACTCCGGCCGGTCGGTCTGGATGATCCGCGCGTTCAGCGAATCGATCAGGTAACCGTACACCCGGTCGGGATCATCGACCGCCCGGTCGTCGTAACGGCTGCCGGACATCCCGTTCCACATCGTATTGTACCAGATCAACGATTTCCCGGCCAACTGATTTTTTACCCTGAGCGGCGTCTGGCAGGTATCGCTTTTATACAACAACTCATAAGCTACCGGACGAATTTTCTCCTGAAAATCGGCAATCGCTTCCTCTGCACCCTCTTTGTTCAGATTGACGATCGGCATATAAAAAACTCTGTCGAGGTAACGCCCGAAACTTTCGAGCACCTGATCGGCCGCCTGATCCCCTTTCATAATAATCTGGCGGGTGGTGCCGGCCTTTTCGGCCAGCGCGTAAACATCGTCGAAGATCCAGTACCCTTTGTCGATATTGAGCATGATCCGGTCTTTGCTTATCTCGAAAACTTCATCGAGCGTCGGAACCCGCAGATCGGTCAGCGTACTGTCGGCGGCTTTCAGATAACAGTTCCGGATCGAATCGAGCGTCAGTTCCGAAACCTTGCCGCTGCCGTTGGTCGTCCGGTCGATCGTCGCGTCGTGCATCAGGGACCAGACGGCCGTCGGCAGTCTTGCGGACATCGATTTCGACTACATCCACCTGCATATCGATCGCATTTTGAACGGCCTGAAGCGAATTTTCGACGCTGTGCCTCCAATCGCCCCGATGGGCCACCACGATTACCGACCGAGTATCCGGATCTTCCAATCTCGAAACGATGCTGTCCACTCGGGTCGGTACGGCACTTTCCCCACTCTGGCGCACGAAAAGCCCAAGATGCAGATAAGAAAAATTCCCAAAAGTTTTTTCATAGTTTTATCCGTTTACGCCGATCAATGCTGCAGTGCGTCGGCCTTTTCCTTCATGCGCTGAGCGCGTTTGTAGCTGTCCGGATGCGTCGCAAACGCCTTCACGATCGCCGAAGCGTTGTTGCGGTTCGTCTTCGACATATCGGCCAGTTTATCGAGCGCATGGTACATCGCATACGGATCGACATTATTTTTCAGGCAGAACTCGAATCCGTACTCGTCGGCGTCATATTCCTGCTTCTGCGAATACTGGGCCTGCGCCAGCGAGTTCGCCAACTCGGCCAATTGCGATTCGGACAGTCTGGCGGCGACGCTGCCGCTGACCGAACCGGCCGCATTCTGGGCCGCCGAACGCAGGTAAGCGTTTTTCAGCGCATCTTTCGTATCGGTGCGGGCCACGTGACCGATTTCGTGACCGATGATCGCCATCAGTTCGCTGTCGGACATCGTATCCATCAGCGCGCTATACACCCGCACGCTGCCGTCGCCGCAGGCAAACGCATTGACGTCCTTGGTCAGGTAGACCTTGAAATTCAGCTTCAGGCCGTCGACGGAGATGTTCTCGGTCAACCGCTGCAACCGCCGGTGGTAATCCGACGTATCGACCTGATTCTCCTGATCCATCTTCTCAACCGCGCTCTTACTCATCTCGGCGATGTCCGCATCGGTCAGCGTAACGGCGCTGATCAGATTGCCGCCCGCCTTGAGCAGCTTGCCCACCTTGAGCTGCGCCGAAGCCCCTGTACCGAAGAGCGTCAGCAGCAATACAACAAACAAGATTCCTTTTCATAATATACCGTTGTATTTATCCTGCGCAAATGTAGAACTTTATATAGAAAAACGGACGTTCCGTTTCATAAAAAATACCGGCGGCCCAAAATTTGCAACGAACCCTTCTATTCGGGTATTTTTTCAGACGAAATGGCAGACTCCGTGCCAGCATGTCCGACAATCGAAACCTCTTTGGCAGTCGGCAGCGGCCAAACCGCCCGTTTTGCCGCTTGGCATAAAGATTGATAAATCAAGTCCGAAAACAAAAAATTCAGCATAAAACAACTAAACGAGATAACGACTATGGGAAAGATTATTGGAATTGACTTAGGTACTACGAACTCCTGCGTTGCCGTGATGGAGGGTAACGAACCCGTGGTGATCCCCAACAGCGAGGGACGCCGCACGACACCTTCGATCGTAGCGTTCGTGGACAACAACGAACGGAAAGTGGGCGACCCCGCCAAACGGCAGGCGATCACCAACCCGCAGCGCACGATCACGTCGATCAAGCGTTTCATGGGCGAGACTTACGATCAGGTCGGCAAAGACATTGAACGGGCGGCTTACAAAGTGGTCAAAGGCGACAACAACACCCCGCGCATCGATATCGACGGCAGACTCTATACCCCGCAGGAAATCTCCGCGATCGTCCTGCAGAAAATGAAAAAGACCGCCGAGGATTACCTCGGCACCGAAGTATCCGAAGCCGTCATCACTGTTCCGGCCTACTTCTCCGACTCGCAACGCCAGGCTACCAAGGAAGCGGGCGAAATCGCCGGTCTGAAAGTGCGCCGTATCATCAACGAACCGACGGCCGCAGCGCTGGCCTACGGCCTGGATAAGGCGAACAAGGATATGAAGATCGCCGTATACGACCTCGGAGGCGGCACGTTCGATATTTCGATTCTGGAAC
>VOFH01003650.1_pt1 | contig 98403 bp, 106 predicted proteins | sample 5384091 | NCBI WGS metagenome assembly VOFH01 (sample SAMN12384727, study PRJNA508395) | human gut metagenome | isolation source: healthy gut G | host: Homo sapiens
TGTCCCCTTTCAGGATATTGATCAGTTGCGAAGCTCATCCAGGGAATTGGTGCGAAGGAAGTTGCCGAGAGGAACAGTCTTTGGTTGTCGGGAGCAGGCGCCCATGTTCGTCACGCGCATCCGTCATCGTTTTAATTTGATGATTTTGAACAGTTTTCCTGATATCCAACGCGTTTGAAGAAAGAAGGGGATTTCGCGTAGATAGAAAAAAAGAAGCACAGATATCGTTAGCAGCAACGGGCTGAGAATGACGAGGCGCCATCCCGGCGAGCAGGCTACTGATGACAGGTTTGCAGATATGCATGTACATAAAGGCTAGGACGTGAGTAGCGGATTGCAAATCCGGTGTCAATAGTAATCGTTAAAGAAAAAATACTTATTTGTCATATCCCGTAAAATTATAAGAACAAAATTATAAACGAATATGACTTTTATTTATAATAACAATTTGATATTTAATATATTATATATAGTTTTAATGTTCCCTATTATTTTGATAGGATTTGCAATCCGTTGAATATTTTCTTATATTCGAATATGAATTACATATAATAATTTTTTTGTAGCAAAAGTTTTGTTGAATTTGCAAAATCAATCGCATAAAAGAAGCGGAATGGGGAATTTGAGGTTGTATTGTTTTTTTAACGCGGTTGGGGTAATTTCACAGGAAAAAGAGTCCTGGCGGCCGTTGCCTGCCGGGAAGGGTTGTTCATTCCATTTTTTTCCATGATGAAGGGGGACTTGGCGGAAAAGAAATCTTCACGAGGAAGAGAACAGGTCCCCCTTGGTTTGGCCTTGAGTTCGGCTCCCGGTGTTGTTAGTATAGATGCCACGTATGGCATTGGATGCGCAGGAGCGTCATGTATTTGAGCATGAAGAGGACCATCCCCCCGTTTGGATGGGAATGGCGTGGGGCGCCGTTTCCGTACTGGCAGGAGCGGCTTTGCTGGCTTCCATGGTGACCTTTGACGTCCGGGAAATAGGCTGGAATTATCTCAACAAATCCGGCGAGGTGATGGAGGGGACGACCAATCTTCTGAACGTGGTGGGGCTGTATGGAGCCGGCATCGTTTACTGGGTGCTGGGAGGGATGGCCTGGATGCTGGTGATTTTGCTGGCCTGGTGGGGATGTTAGTTGCCGTTTTACCCACCGGGGACGGCTGACCCGCGGTGTGATTCTATGGAGGCGTCTTCCCTGCTGGTGAGCGGGTGCCTGTTCCTGACTGCCGGCCATGTTACGGGGCGGAATGGGTGGAGCGTCATCAGGTGCTGGGCGCGGGCGGCCTTTGTCGGCAACCTTCGGAACGCATCTTCTGGTTCCTTTGCTGGGGTGTCCGCCATTCTGGCGGTTTCCGGGCTGGGATATATCATTGCCTTGATCTATGCGTGGCGGGCCTGCGGCCTCGTCCCCTTTTCCGCGCCGTTCTCCGGGAGTTCCGTTCATGGAGAATGAACAGGAAGGAAAAAGAAGATGGAACGCCGTTCCTCCCAACTGGCCAGGGAAGTCGCCCGCGTGAGAGCCAGCATGGAGGACGCGCCCTGTCTTCTCCCTCTCCCGCCAGACGGAGCCGGGAATCTTCTTCCCGCCTGCACCGTACCGGGGATGACCTGGAAGGGCTGTACAATGAAGGGCCGCCGCCCTCTGTCCGACGCCCGCACCCCGAAAAATCTGCCCGGCGGACGCAGGGGAATCTGCCGCTGACGACGACCCCGAAAATCACGGTGGCGGAGCCTGCGGAAATCAAGCCTGCTCCCAAGGTGCAGCCCTTTGCCAAAATAGCCACGCCGCCTACGGAGGAATTCAAGGACTACCAGCTTCCCGGCTTCGAACTGCTGCATTATGAGGAAAAGCCGGACGGCCCCACGGATGCGGACCGGGAGGAAATGCTGGAAATCCAGCAAAAAATCATCGAGACGCTGACGACGTTCCGCGTGGACGTGACGCCGGGGGACATCACCCGCGGCCCGACCATCACCCGGTATGAGGTATATCCCGCGCGCGGCGTGCGCGTGAACACGTTTGACCAGTATTCCAAGGACATCGCGCTGGCGACCAGGGCGGAAAGCGTGAACATCGTGGCCCCCATTCCGGGCAAGGACACGGTGGGCATTGAAATCGTCAACCGCAAAAAGTGGCCGTGCCGCCCGGGAACTGCTCCAGGACCCCGAATTCTGTTCTCCCAAAAAGAAAATTCCGCTGGCCCTGGGCAAGGACGTGTATGGCCGCACCGTGATAGGAGACCTGGCCTCCATGCCCCACCTGCTGGTGGCGGGGGCTACGGGTTCCGGCAAATCCGTGTGCATCAACAGCATTATCTCCTCCATGCTGTTGAAATTCAGGCCGGATGAACTCAGGCTGATTTTGGTGGATCCTAAGGTGGTGGAAATGCAGCCATACTCCAAGCTGCCTCATTTGATCGTTCCCGTGGTGACGGACCCTAAAAAGGTGCCGAATGCCCTGCGCTGGTGCGTGAATGAAATGGAACACCGCTACCACTGTTTTGCCAAGGTGGGCGTCCGCAACTTTGAAGCCTTCAACAAGCGGCCGCCTGAAATGCCCGCGGAAGAGGAAGAAGAGCCGGAGTCCGGAGAAGTGGACGAGGCGCTGGCGGAATCCATCGCCCGGGAGCTGGAATCCCAGGGGGAATGGCCTGCGGAAGAGGATGACGAACTGGATTTGGATGACGACGGCGTGATTCCCGAACGCTTCCCCTACATCGTAATTATCATTGACGAGCTTGCCGACCTGATGCAGACGGTGGGCGCGGACATTGAAACCAACATCGGCCGCCTGACCCAGAAAGCCCGCGCTGCCGGGATTCACCTCATTGTCGCCACGCAAACGCCGCGGCGGCAGGTAGTGACGGGCACCATCAAGGCCAATATTCCCACGCGCATCGCCTTCCAGGTGGCCAGCGGCACGGACAGCCGCGTGATTTTGGACAGGCAGGGGGCGGAAAAGCTGGTGGGGAAGGGCGACCTTTTGTACCTGCCGCCCGGTTCCGCCCAGGTGGAACGCGCCCAGGGCGCATTCATTTCCGACGACGAGGTGGAAGCCCTGGTGGCCCATTGCGCGTCCCAGGCCAGGCAGAAATTCCATGAAGAGGTCCAGAAGACGCTGGACGAAGCCTCCCACGGCGGAGCGGACAGCCCGCTGGACGACGCGGAGGAGGAATGCTACGCCAAATGCCTGGAAGTGGCCGTCATCGAACGCAAGGTAAGCACGTCCCTCCTGCAGCGGCGTCTGAGCATCGGCTACGGTCGCGCCGCGCGCATGATGGATCTGCTGGAATCCCGCGGGATCATCGCCCCTGCGGACAACACCAACCGCCCGCGCAAGGTGCTGGTGGAATGAAACGGACAACCATCTTACTTTCCTCTCCGTCATGAATAAAATCCTTCCCATGTCCGCCCTCCTGGGATGCGTGCTGCTGGCGGCTTCCTGTTCCCAGCAGGTGCAGCCCGTCAAAAAAGCAGGCAGAAGTCCGGTTTACGTGGGAAAAGTGGAACGGGTTTACCCCCGCCACAACTATGTGCTGATCGCCCTGGCCGGTACTGTGTATGAACCGGGAACGGTGCTTATCTCCCAATCCGCCGGCTCGGGGGAAAACCGGCGCGTCGCCAACCTCATCGTGACGGAAGAAAGAATGGGGCGCACGCGCATTCCGGCGGACATACGCAGCGGCACGGCGGAAGCGGGAGACTTGGTGTTCCTGTACCAGAATCTGGCCGCGCCGGAAAGCTCCGGAAAAACGGGTGAAGAGCCCACGGACACTCCCGAACCCGGAAAGGAAATCACCCCCCGTATCTCCGGACGGCCTGCTGCCGCTGCCCGGCGAGCGCCCCGCAGAGCCGGAAGCCCCCGCGGACAAACCCTCCCGGTCCCCCGGTGCCCGCTCCATTCAGGATGAAATCATGAAAGATCTGGATACCGTTCCGGGTACTTTGGAGGACTCCTTGAGAGCGGTAAGTCCGGAGAAAAAATCGGCAAGGTGATTTTTTAGATTCATTCAATAAATGCTTGTCTTTTGGCATTCCCCCGGTAGTATGAACCCACTTACACAAATTGGTGACTAGTTTATGAAATCCATCAAAGGCACAGAAACAGAAAAAAATCTCCTCAAGGCGTTTGCCGGGGAGTCCGAAGCCCGCAACCGCTACACCTACTTTGCCGGTGTGGCCAAAAAAGCCGGTTACGAGCAGATCGCGGCCATTTTCCTGGAAACGGCCGACAATGAAAAGGAACACGCCAAAGTGTTCTTCAAACTGTTGAAAGACGCCTGCATTGAAGTGACGCACACCGTTTGCACGGCCCCCCTGGAATCCACGGAGGAGTGCCTGCTGGCCGCCGCCGCCGGAGAACACGATGAGTGGTCGGAGATGTACCCCACCTTTGCCGAAGTGGCGGACAGGGAAGGCTTCCCCGCCATTGCGGAAACCTTCCGCAAGATCGCCACGGTGGAACAGCACCATGAAGCCCGTTACCGCAAACTGGCGGAAAACGTGCGCGAAGGCACCGTATTCGCCAAGAAGCAGGAAACCCAGTGGAAGTGCCGCAACTGCGGTTACATCCACACCGGAGACACGGCTCCCAAGGTGTGCCCCGCCTGCGTGCATCCCCAGGCATTCTTTGAAGTGCTGGCGGACAACTTCTAATCATTTTCCAGTCGGAAACATGATTGGGGCCGGTTTCACGATCTGATCGTGTGATCGGCCCCCTTTTTTCCATCAGGGACAACCCCATATCATGAACAGGCACAGGGAACATACGGAAGCGGCGTGGAGGAAATACGGCCGGAAACTCTGGAAATTCGGCGGCAGCTACGGGCTGGGAATCGCCCTGATGCTCATCCTGCTGGTGCTGACATTTGCCGGTACCCTGCACCAGGTCCGGCTGGCTCCCTCCCTGGGATCGGAGGCGGCCATAGAATCCTTCTTCGGCGCTCCCTACGTGCTCATTCCCCTGGGCGGGGAGCACTCCCTCATTTCCCTGCCGCTGCCCGGCATGGGCATTACATGCGCCCTGCTGTTCGTCAACCTGCTCCTGGGCGGCATGTTCCGCGTGAGATGGACGTGGAGGCATGCGGGCATCCTGATTGCCCACGGCGGAATCCTCCTTCTGCTGGCCGGCATCATGCTGGGCAACAGAATGACCGTGGCCGTGGACCAGGTGGAACTGCCGCAGGGCGACCGCATGCATGAGCGGGAGCTTCCCTTTGACATCCGCCTCAACCGCTTTGTGCCGGAATTCTACCCCGGAACGTCCAAGCCTAAATCCTATGAATCCCAGGTGACCATTTTTCCGGAATCCGGCGGCCATTATGACGCCGTCATCCGGATGAACGAACCGCTGCGGGTATCCGGCTGGACCCTGTACCAGATGAGCTGGGGGCAGGACTCTTTGCATCCCGGCAGGCTGATATCCATTCTCCGCGCCTCCCACAATCCGCTGGAACAAATGCCCAAATGGTCTTCCTACATCATTGCCGTGGGGTTGTTGTGGCATTTTGCCCTGGTCTTCGGGAGGTACCTGCGCCGCAAGCCGGAACAAAAGCAGGAAAAGGAACCCGTTCCGGAACAATCCAGAGGAAACGCGGATGGTGCCGGGAAGGGGAAACGCTGGCGTCTGGTCGGCATTTGCGTGCTGGTGGCCGGAATCTTCGCCGTCGGCATGCTGGCGGCCAGGCCGTCCGTCCATACGGTCCGCGTGGAACGCTATACGCCCTGGTCCTCCTCCCTGGTGGAAAAGGTGGAGGGCATGGCCGTTCAGGATGGTGGCCGCGTCAAGCCCGCCTCCACGTATGCCGGGTTCCATCTGCTCCGGACGCTGGGCAGGAGAAGCTTCTCCATAGAAACGCCGGACGGCGGGAAAAAACTCACTCCGGTGGAATGGATGCTGGACTGCATGTTCAGGCCGGAATTTGCGGAGCAATACCCGGTATTCCTGGTCAACCGGGAGGAAGTGGTGCGCCGCCTGCACCTGCCGGACCAGGCGGACAAGCGGAAAAAATACTCCTATGCCCAGATTGCCGGACAGTGGGAGGAAATGTCCCGTGCCGTGAGGGAAATCCGGATGCTGGGGGAAACGCAGCTCACGGAGGCGCAGAAGGAAATCCTGGCGCTTTCCCGCAACTTTGACGTGGTGCGCGGCTGGATGCTCGGTTCCCGCATCATGCTGGAAGACCCCGCTGCCATGGAACGGATGGAATTCCCCCGCTGGTTCCCGGCATCCGGACGGGATGAAGAACAGGAGTGGACCGCCGTTCCGGGCAAGGGCGCCGGAGCTTTTCTGGCCATGGCTTCCCTGATGGAGCGCAAGGCCATTGAGGAAGAAGGGCCGAAAGGCGGAGAGCTGCGCGCCAAGGCGGAAAACCTGCTGATGGAACGGCTGGTACAGCCGAATGAAGCCGCTTCCGCCGGGGAACGGAATGCCCTGAACCGGGAAATCTTCTATTACCGTCTTGACCCGCTGTATGTTTCCCTGGCTGTCTTTGTGGCCGCCTTTGTCTTCCTGGTGGTCTGCGCGCTGTTCCGCCCCATGCGGAATGCTCCGTTCTGGAGGCGTTTTCTGCGGCCCGGCGGTTTCAGCCCGGCGTGGATTTTGGGAGCGGCGGGCGCGGCCGTTCTGGTGGCCGCCCTGACCATACGCGTGCTGATCACCATGAGGTCCCCGGTAGGCAATACCTATGAAACCATCGCCTTCATCGCCTGCATGGGCGTGATCTGCGCGCTGGTAGCGGAACTCTTCAGCAAAAAGGGAATTGTGCTGGCGGCCGGGTTGATCCTGGGGGCGCTCTCCTGCCAGATGGGCATCATGTATGAATCTTCCCAGGCCGTGGACCACATGGACCCGCTCGTGGCCATCCTGCGTTCCAACTTCCTGCTTTCCACCCACGTCATCACCATCGTCCTGGGGTATGCGGCCGGACTGCTGGCGGCGGTGCTTTCCCATGTATATCTGCTGGCCTCCCCCCTGCGCCTGATCGGCCGGAAAACGGAGCAATCCCTGGACCGCATGGCATACGGCATCCTGTGCTTCTCCCTGGTCTTCACGCTGGTGGGCACTGTCTTCGGCGGTATCTGGGGCAATGAATCCTGGGGGCGCTTCTGGGGATGGGACCCCAAGGAGAACGGAGCATTGATGATCGTGCTGTGGCAGTTGGTCGTGCTTCATGCCAGAAAGGCGGGGTGGCTTTCTCCGTGGCTTCTCCACTTCAGCAACGTGCTTGGCGGCGTCATCATCGCCTTTGCGTGGTGGGGCGTGAACATGCTGGGGGTGGGGCTGCATTCCTACGGCTTCACATCCGGGCGGAATGCCCTGGACATCTTCTATTGGTCGGAAGCCGTGCTTTGCGTCCTCTTCATTATCCTGCATTACCGCGCCCTCCAGCAGGCGGAGATGAGGTAATTTTGTGACGGTTTTCCGTTGACCGACCGGGCGAAAGTGCGGACATGCGGTATTTTCGTTTTTGCAGGGAAGGGAAGCAAACGGTATCACAGAAGTAAAAATGGGAAAAGGCGTTCTTTCCCCATTTTATCCTTGCTGTTTCAGCCCGTCCGGCATATACTTCCGCTACCTCATGCAGGGATAGCTCAGTGGTAGAGCGGCTGTCTTACACACAGTTGGTCGGGGGTTCGAATCCCTCTCCCTGTACCATTAATAAACCCCACAAGTTATTAAACTTGCGGGGTTTACTTTTAAAGCAGTCTTGTATATCAGGTGATTCTGAACAGAGTTAACAAGAGGCCCTATCTTGTTGGATCAAGGACAGTCTCAATAAGAAATTGAGATGATCAGGAAATCATGGTGTTTTGAAAAGGGATATTTAAACTTGGGTCTCTTTGTGTATAATTCCTTTTTTACATTTGTCTTGAAAATTTTCTTCCAATGTATTCAGGATGAATATCCAGGTCATTCATATTAAATCAATAAACATTAATATGAAAAGATTCTTTCATAATACGAATTTTGTTTTTTCAGGGGGATTTAATGTCATTTCATGAGAAGTAACTGAAGTCTTAACGTATCAGGCGTCTTTCATTGAGGGTGCCACAGGTTCTACATTGTCTGCAAATCATTTAACAACATGATTTACAAGACAATGAATAATACCAATTACCCTGGAACCCCGTTATCCCTTTGTTCCCATGTTCGCCAATGGCCTCCCGCAGGCCGATTTCTACGTCAACGGCATCACCGCCCCCGTTCTCATCTCCCCTCGCTCCGCTTCCGATGACACTCGCCATGAATGGACCGGGTACCTCAAGATCATGAAACGCGGTACCTATTTCCTTTCCCTGACCGCCGATTCCTCCATCTCCCTGTCCATTCCTTTTAAGAATGTGGAACTGACCAGCGAAGCAAAGGACCTTTCCGTGAAGCCGGAGAGTGTCCTCCTCGAACAGGGGTATTACTGGTGCCAAATCGTCCATGAACACCATGCCGCCCTGGGCTCCGGACAGGAGTTCTGCATTGCCGTTCTTTCCGACAAGGCGGAGGTGTCCGATATCAATTCCTACCTCGACCCCAATGTAACTCCTCCGGATAGGGAAGGGGAGGAAGTCATTACCCTGGTCAATCTTTATCGGGACGAGGAAGAAGAGACCACCTCCAGTAGCTCTTCGGAAGGGGGAGGGTTTGATTTTGGGTTTGATCCCAAGTCAAGCAGCTCCAGTTCCAGCTCCAGTTCTAGCTCAGTTCTAGCTCAGTTCTAGCTCCAGTTCTAGCTCAGTTCTAGCTCCAGTTCCAGCTCAGTTCTAGCTCCAGTTCTAGCTCCAGTTCCAGTTCCAGCTCCAGTTCCAGCTCCAGTTCCAGTTCCAGCTCAGTTCTAGCTCCAGTTCCAGCTCCAGTTCTAGCTCCAGTTCTAGCTCCAGCAGCAACTCCTCTTTTCTCCTCCAGCGAACCGCCCACTGAGGAAGAACCATATCCATGTCCCTGTGAAGGGTGTGAAGAGGAAGGAGATGAAAACTGCGTCCAGCAGCAGCCCACTCCGGGCGCCCCCGACGATGAACAGGACTGCCAGGGAAATGCATGCATCAATCCTTCCTCTCCAACAGGACCAACGCCCCCCGCTCCGGTCAGATTCATGCGCATGGCCCGTGCTTCCCTCCCGCTACCTCCGGCTCCAGCAGCGGATTTTCCATGCGCTACAACCACCCCATGGCATGGACCGCTTCCTTCTCCCAAGACGAACGGCGCGTCACCGTCAAACGCCCCTCAGGCAGTCACATTTATTTCAAGGCGGAAACGGGAAGCTCCGACGCTTCCCCCATCGGCAGCTCCAGGAAACTGGACTACCGGGTACGGCTGCTCAACCAAGACCTTACTCCCAATCAACAGGGTATGCCGTCCTACATGGATATGACGCTTCCTTCCGGCATGAGCCTGCGCTTCTCGGCAGCCACCGGAGAGGTCGTCTCCGTCACCAGTTCTTCAGGACACGTCATGACCGCCGAGGAGTATGCCCGCAAAGGTCCAAGTGGCCTACAACCCGGACGGCTCTCTCAGCAGCGTCTATTCCCGGGCTCAGGGGCTGATGCGAAGCATTCCCGGAAACAACAGCCTCACCCTGGAGTGGTACGCTCCCGGGAATGTTTCTGCCTCCCATGATGGGGAATTGTGGTTACCGGAGAGCCCTACAAGACGGCCGTCTATAGAACTTCCATGGAGGATGGCGTAAAAGTGACTTACATCACCAATCAACGGGCCGGGCAGGAACCGCGGGTTATCGAACGCCGCGAGGAAGGAAACAAAATAAGCATCATCAAGGGAGAAGGAGATGAACGCATCGTGCGCACGATTGAACGCAACGCCCTGCCCGGCTCCAAGTGGGAGCGCATTGAAACTATCAGAGGCATCAATGATTCCCAGCCTTCCCGCAGTACACGCACAGTGAAGAAGTATACCGAGGGGGATGGCTGACCATCAGCAGCACGGAAGGATACAATACTTCCAGTGAACAGACCACCCTCTACACGTACAACGACCAGTTCCGCGTGTCTTTGGAAATCAAGCCCAACGGAGGCTACACGCGCTACGAGTACGACGGCCAGGGCCGGGTGGTTCTGGAAGCAACGCCGTGGGCTGGAGGAGGAGAGCGAGGAACACGCACCACTTATGCAGACCTGCGCTTCAATGATTTCAGGCCGGCAACGGAAAGGGAAATCATCATTGCCCAGGACGGAACGGAAACCGTTCTAAGCCAAAGGAGCTATACCTATGAAGAGAGCCCTGAAGTCAACCGCATGACGGTGACAGAAACAGCTCTGGGTTCCGACCAGGTTCACACAAGCATTTCAGAAACTTATGGGGAAGTAGCACAGTATCCCTATGCCCGGGGAAGACAGAAGATGAGCCAGGGCATTGACGGTGTCCAGACCATTTATACCTATGAAGCCACCACAGACCATGGGGGTGTTCACAAGGTGACGGAAACTGTTCAGGCAAACGGAAGCATCGTTTCCGCTCAAAGCACCAGAACCGTACAATACATTGCCGAAAACGGCACGACCACAAGAAAAGAGCAGTATGTCCACACGGGAGAAGACTGGTCATTGATTTCCACGGAGGACTATGAATACGATGCCGAGCTCAAGCGAATCAAAACGACGAAGGGCAACGGCCGCTTCAGCACGACGGAATGGATGTGCTGCGGTCCCTTGACGGAAACCAACGAAGACGGTGTGGTCACCAGCTACAGCTACAACTCGGCCAAGCAACTAGTGGAAGTCATCCGCTCAGCCACGGAAACCACGCCTGAAACAATCACGTCCTACACAAAGGATGTTGCGGGAAGAATTCTTTCCGTACGAAAAGACATAGGAGCTATGTCGACAGTCGAAAATATGGAATACGACGACTTGGGAAGAATTATTTCCACAACGGATATTCTTGGTCGCACCACCAGAACTGAATACAGCAACGATCAGCTTACAACAACCGTCACCACTCCTTCGGGGGCTATTTTTGTGACGAAAACTTATTATGACGGCTCTACTCTTTGGCAGGGAGGAAACGGACAGCAAGAAATTGAAATACAGCTCGAATTGACAGAAGAAGGTATTCTCACCACCACTCTGTCCAAAGGAGTAATTCTCTCACGTACCTTGGAAAATGGTTTTGGAGAAACTATTCGGGAGGAGCAGTCCAATACTCTGGGAGGTTTCATTGTCACTAGAAATGCTTACAATAGCAAGGGTCAGCTTGTACGCATTCAAACAGAGGATATGGCTCCTGAGATAACTGCTTATGACCAATCTGGCTACGAAGTGAGGCGGATTATTCTTCTGGATGAACTTTGTCCGGATGATGTTACAAAAAACAGGATCACGGAGAATACCATACGCTATCAGATCAAAGAGGACGGAGTTTACCGGGTACATACCACGACTAATTACAATGCCAATGGATTTCCTCTTGTTCAGACCGTGGAAAATCTTCTTTCACAATCGGACCCTATGTTAGAAAGCAAGACTGTTTCCACTGATATTTACGGTCAGTTGAGTGTTCAGTGGACAGAATATGCCGCTCCCACCAGACGCATCCAGTTCAACCGGATTCCCACTTCGGACATTGTCGCCAAGTCTTTCGTTGTTGATGGATTTACCATAAATCAAAATGACCATGCAGGCTTACATTCTTCCCAGGAACGTTTCTTCACTTCCTCAGGAATAACCATGAGGAGAACCGATGCACGAGGCAATGTTGTTATCACAGAGTCCGACGTAGCCGGACGAACTACCAAGACGATGGATGCCGAGAGGCAATATGACCTCCATTTCTTATGACGTCTGTTGTGATGAACCTGTCTGCATCACTAATGCATTGGGAGGTACTATGTGCTATTCTTATGACATTCGCGGTAGAAAGACGGCTGAATACGGTACTGCCATTCAACCTGCATGTTTCGCGTATGATGATAATGACCATAGGGTTGCATTGACCACTTTCAGGGCGGATGAGGAGGACATTACCACTAATCCTTCCAACCGAACCGACGGGGATACCACCACTTGGCTTTACGATGTGGCTACTGGTTTGGAACTCAGGAAAACCTATGCTGACGGTTCCTGTATTTCCAAAACCTACGACAAGTTTAACCGTTTGGAAACGCTCACTCAAGCCAGAGGTATCGTAACAACCTATGAATATGCTCCGTTCACTGGAGAACTCATCTCAGTCTCCCATAGTGATGCTACCCAACCTTGGCTTTATTCATATAATCATCTTGGTCAGATAATTTCTGTCTCAGATGCCTCATGTATCAGAGAAATCTCTTATGACGTTTATGGGAGAATGCTCCAAGATGTTTCTTTGGGGAAAGTGGAAAGCTGTCTCCAGGAAAAGTATGATTCTTTTGGACGATCCTCCGGATACTATTTTATGCTGGGAACCCGCATTGTCCAGCACTCCATCCTTGACTATGATCACAAAGGCGCCATAGTCAGGATGAATCTGGAAGGTCTTGATTCTCCCTTTACATGGGAATATGACAAAACCAGTGGCTTCCTTAAAAACATGTCCTATCCCAATGGCGTCGTTCGCAGGAATAGTTATCATCCTTCTCTTAACCTAATGAGCGCTATTGAGTATGAAGATTCCAGGAATGGAAGTGCGGTTGCTCGTTATAGTTATCAGTATGATGAATTGATGCGGCCCACTCAACATCAGGATTATTGGGATGTTGAGACGCCCATAGCGGTAAGAAACTTCACCTACAATAACCGCAGTGAATTGATTAATGGACAATTTCAAGCAGAAGGAAATTGCAGCTATCAATATGACAACATCGGTAACCGTAAAATCTCTCAGGAATTGGAAAAGGAATTATTATTATATGGTACCAACCACCTCAACCAATATACGGATATTGCGCAGGGAGAATTAAAGTTTCAACCTGTCTATGACGCAGATGGCAATCAGATCCTTACCAAAACTTCAACAGGAGTTTGGAAGGTAACTTATGATGCCAATAACCGCCCTGTTAGCTTTATCAGTGAAGACGGACGGACCGTAGTTGTCTGCGGATATGACTACATGGGGCGCCGCTTCGAGAAAAAAGTTACTTTCAATGAATCAACTATCAGTCACGTCTATTACCTGTATCGTGGTTATGTGCAAATAGCTGAGATTGATGTGCTGCATCCCGAACCAGTCTTGGAGAAGAGTTATCTATGGGCGCCTACGGAGACGACTGCGCCATTTCTCTTAATGATGACGTGCTGGAAGAATAGTGAGACTGAAACAAGGGAGCATTTTTATTTCATTCATGATGCATTGAAGAATGTCGTCGCTATCGAAGGGAGCAAAAGAAAGAAGAGCTTTGTATGAGTATCTTCCTTTTGGAGGAATTGCCAGAGAGGAAGGCGATATGGCTCACGTTAACAAATTCCGTTTTTCCTGCGAATACATGGATGATGAACTGGGTGTGGTTTATTATAATTACCGTTATCTTGATCCTCTCAGTGGAAGGTGGATTAGCAGGGATCCCATTCAGGAAAAAAGATGGATTTAATTTATATGTATTATTAGGTAATTGTCCCATTTCCACGACTGATGCATTTGGATTATTGGACTTTAATAATTTTTCAAGTGTTGTTATTGCTCTAATTCCAAAGCAGGTGACGCATTCGGCTAAAAGTACACGTCTGGGGGTATGGCCATTGCCGTTTTCCCTCTTGTTACGATGGAAGTAAACGCCGGTATTGATGTTGTCGTTTCATCTTGTTGTTCATGTGATGGGCAGAAAGGGTTAGTTGCATCCGGAATCGCGTATTTAGAGGGTACGGCGGGTGTAGGTACGAGCATTGGTGGCAATTCCGGCATTAGTGCAAGACGAGAAAAGAAACCGAGAAGAAATGGAACAAGAACTGTATATAAGAAAAAAGGAGATAATACATATACAAAAAACCAGTAGGAGAAAATACAGGAGATGGAACAGGATCATCGAACGTTGGAGCGGGAGGATGTCCTGAACGCTGTCCAGATGGGAATGGGGATATTTCTTTCCTTTTTACTGTAGGAGCGTCCGGTTTTATTTCCGGAGGCATTGGAAGATTCTCTGCTGGTATTGCTTTTGATTCTCCTGTTTTAAAATGTTCAGTACCAGGAGGGTGTGAAGCTTTAGACCCGAGAAAGTCTTCATCCGCTTATGCTGTCTATGGCATGGGAACAGGCATGCGTGTGCAAGCATATGGAAGAGCCGAAGTAGAGTTGAGTTTAAGAATAATGTAACCTTGATTTTATGAATAAAATATTTAATAATAAACAACTTTTAGTTATTTTTCTGCTGAGTATTTTTGCAGCAGGCATGTTATATATGCTCGTATGGCTGCTGTCTCAAGTGAGACTCTGTTGGTCCAGTGAAGAATGGCCGGAAACAAAAGGTACAATTACACAAGTCGAATATAGAAGAAAAAGTGCAGGTTCAGGTATTCATGGTACTTATGTTAATTTAGATATTGACGTAAGATTTGAATGGAAATCAAAAATGTACCACACCGGTAACCAGGGATGCAGTTTTGATATTCCGTATAAGAAATTGCATGTTGGAAAAGAAATCCCAGTTTTTGTCAATGAAAATAATCCTGACGAGTCTCTTTTATCAAAAGGCATCGCGGGATGGATCTGGATGGCTTTGGGAATATGTTTATTATTTTCCTGTTTTTCATTAATGATTATTTTTAAGCAGGTATTTAATTTATTAAAAAAGAAATAAATAATATTCAGTATTCTTCTTCCTTATCAAAGGATTTTTAATCCTCCTATACCTTCTGCAAGCAGCCAGAGTTGCAGAAGGTATATTTTTGTTTCTGTGGACGGCAATATGGGGAATTCTTATCTTTAAGACCAGCCAATTGAGTTATTGATAAAATTGGCAGGATGGATTTGAGGAGCAGGGGAATGGAATGTTGTTCCTCCCTTGAGTAAGTTATTCACAGGATTTAATTCTGTTTAATCCAACGAGCCATGAATACAAAATTTTGACCGATATTGAATTATGAAAATATTAAAGGTATATGTATGTAAAAAGAAATAATGTTAATCTGAAAATATTTTTTAATTTACGATTCTCGAATACTGTAACAATTGACAATTTAATGACGACAATTGCAAATAATTTATTTTTGCCGATATGGTGATTCAGGCCAGACCTTTTTGCTCGCGAGCATGATCAATAGGAACTTTCCCTAATAAAAATATGCCTGCAAGCGTTAAACTTACAGGCATATGGTGACGTTCAGAGGAATGTTCCCGTCAGGCGCCGAAGTCCAGCGCCTTGTGTTCCCGGGCCCAGGTGCGGTGCTGCTTCATCGCCGTGATGAAGGGCTTCATCAGCGCCTTGGTATCCTTCGGGGTGAGCAGGCCGGCATCGTCCATGTCGTCGGGCAGGGAGGCGGCCTGGAGCATTTCCCTGGCGTCTCCCGGCAGGCCGATGGCCTTCAGGTGCCTGTAGGCCTGGCGCAGGTGGTATTTGGCGTCCCCGTCCGTCAGGAGGGTCTGGATGCTCTGCGCGCCTTCGGGCACGATGACGGAGTCAAACAGGACGGAAAGATTGGCGGCCAGGCTGCCGTCCACCAGCAGGTCTTCCCCTTCTTCCGTTTTAACGGTTCCCATATGTGCGGCAATGATCTGGGGATGGACTCCTTCCTTGTGCAGGGCGTCGCAGATTTCCTCCACGGATTTCAGGCTGACGCCGTCCGCCACCAGCAGGGAGACGCGCATGCCCTTGAGGTTGCCGTCGGGCTTGGCGTACAGGCTCAGCGCCGGGTCCTTTTCCAAGCCGCAGACCGGCTTGGGCAGTTCGCGGCTGAGCTGTTCCCTGGTCAGTTCGATGCCCAGGTTGCGGGCTACTCCGCCTGCCAGGTCCGGATCGATGCGCGTCAGCAGGTCCACCACCCGTTCACGGATGTAGGGGCGGGTCACCTTGCTCAGTTCAAAGCCGAAGGCGTTGATGATGTGTTCCTGTTCCACGGGCGTCTGGCTCATCCAGAACAGGCGCGGATGGGAGTAATACTCCGCAAAGGAGGGGCTCCTGAGGCGTTCCTTGATTCCTTCCACGCGTTCCGGAGTGGTGGTGAACCCTCCGTCTTCCGCCGCTTCCGGAGTTTCCCGCGGCCAGTTGTCGCCGATGGAGTTGGGATTGTAGTTGGCCGGAGCGGTATCTATCTGCATGCGGTGGAATCCGTCCCTCTGGTTGTTGTGGAAGGGGCAGACGGGGCGGTTGATGGGGATTTCCGTAAAGTTCGCCCCTCCCAGGCGGTGGCGCTGGGTGTCGCTGTAGGAGAAGATGCGGCCCTGCAGCAGCGGGTCGTCGGAGAAGTCGATGCCCGGAACGATGTTGGCGGGGCAGAAGGCGACCTGTTCCGTTTCTGCAAAGAAGTTGTCCGGGTTGCGGTTCAGCACCATTTTCCCGACGATTTCCACGGGCACCAGCGCTTCGGGGATGAGCTTGGTGGCGTCCAGGATGTCGAAGTCGAATTTGTCCAAGTCTTCTTCCGGAATGATTTGCAGGCCCAGTTCAAATTCCGGGTAGTCTCCGCCTTCAATGGACTGCCACAGGTCTTTGCGGTGGAAGTCCGGGTCCCGTCCGGTAAGGTCCTGGGCTTCGTCCCAGATCAGGGATTTTTTCCCGTAAACGGGTTTCCAGTGGAAGCGGACGAAGGTGCTTTTCCCATCTTCGTTGACCAGTTTGTACGTATGGATGCCGAATCCTTCAATGGTCCTGTAGCTTCTGGGGATGCCGCGGTCGGACATAAGCCACATGACGTTGTGCAGCGTTTCCGGCTGCAGGGAGACATAATCCCAGAAGGAGTCGTGGGCGGTCTGCCCCTGCGGCATTTCGTTGTGGGGTTCCGGCTTCACGGCATGGATGAAGTCCGGGAATTTGATGGAGTCCTGAATGAAGAAGACGGGCGTGTCGTTGCCCACCAGGTCGTAATTCCCCTCCCTGGTATAGAATTTGGTGGCGAATCCGCGGATGTCCCTCACCGTATCCGGGGATCCCCGGAATCCCTGCACGTTGGAAAAACGCACAAAGACTGGTGTTTTTTCTGACGGATCCTGCAGAAAGGCCGCCTTGGTGTATTTGGAAAGGGATTTGTATACCTGAAAATAACCATGTGCCCCGGAACCTCTTGCGTGAACCACTCGTTCCGGTATCCGCTCCTGGTCAAAATGAGCCATTTTTCCAGAAAGTGAAAGTCTTCCAGCAGGAGGGGCCTCTGCTGCCTGCCTTGAGCGTATTTTGATCATCGGCTATTTTTACTCCGAGGTTGGTGGTAGGGGCTTTCCCATGCCGTTGTCGCGCATGGTATCCAGGTCTTTGATTTTTTCCGAGGTGTTTTCCGGCATTTCATGGAGCCGGGGGCGGAAGGTTCGCGTTGGGAGGGAGTGGGTTTGGGCGTCGGCTTGATCAGTTCCGGATCAATGGTGTCCGTATAATCGGGGTTCCGCCTCTTTCCCGTCCGGGAACGGGGCGAGCCGGTCTTGCATCTGCTGGTCTTTTTTTCATTGGCTTGTTTCTGAAGGGATTGAATTTTTCCTATGAGTAAGGAGTTCGACCCTGCCTTCCCGGACGATGTTCTGCCTTATTTTGTCAGTTCATGTGGAATTGAAATGATGGAAAAATGCTGAAAATGACTTGGCAGGAATGAAATAAACGATAGGAAACGGGGGGCGGAAACGGAGCCTGTTTGACTGGCATGACGTTTCTGTCAGTACGCTGTCAGTAGGGAACTCGGGATTTTCCGCGCCTTCCCCTCCTGCCGGGAAAAACAGGATAGCGCCGTTAATAAATGGACGGGGTGGGGCGAAGTTCCGCAGTTCCCTAATTCCCCGCATGGGGAACCTGAGGACACTCCCGCCGTGTCCGGGAATTCTTCCGCCCCTGGCGGCCATGCCGGTCATGCCCATCCCCGTTTTCATTTTCCGGGCAGGCCGTGTCATGCCGGAACAGGGTTTGCTGCATGCACCTGTTCCGTTTTCCCGGAAAACCGCCTGTTTCCGGCCGTCCAGGCTGCGTGGCAGCTTTACTCATGGTGGGGTGTTCTTGCGCCAGGTTGGCGTATTGTAAAACGTACCGCAAGGGAATGGCGGCGGGGCGGGAACAGGGTGGTGAATTTAATCAATGACTTCTGCCGGTTCAGAAATACCGGATGGAACAGGAAGCAGGGCATCGGGAAGGAAGCGTGCCGGATTGCGTGGAGGGTTATGTAGTAGGTGAAAGGTTTCTTCCGTGGAAAATTTCCGGCGCCCCGTGGGGGGAGACAGAACTTCCGCAAATTTTCATAGACGTGCGGGATAAATAGGTTATGATGATTCCGTAAATTGCGTACCGGAGGCATGCGGCGTCCTCATACGGTTGCCTGTCCGGTGCGGGAACTGATCTTTCATTTATTTTAAAGGGTTATGACGGTGCAAGAAATAGCTGAACAAAGTTTGAAGAGCCTGCTGGCTTCACTGGGATTTTCTGCGGAAGTTGAAATAACGGAGACGGACGGCATCATATGCCTGAACGTTTCCTCCCCGGACTCCAGGTACATCATCGGAAATGACGGGGACAGGCTGGATGACCTGCAATATCTGGTCAACCGCATGATCCAGCGCAAGATTGAAGACGCGCCCCGCGTGAAGGTGGATTGCGACCATTACCGGGAACGCAACGAAGCGCGCCTTCTGGAGAAGGCCCTTTCCCTGGCCGCCCGCGTGCAGGAGAGCGGCAAGCCCATGAAGATGCAGCCCCTCAACGCCTATCACCGCCGCCTGGTTCACAATGCCCTTCAATCCGTGGAGGGCGTCACGACGGAGTCTGAGGAAGGGGACGGCCGCTACAAGCGGATCACGATCCGCCGGGTATAGCATCCCGCTTGAATTCCATGAGGCGCGGAGCGGTCATTTCCGGCATCTGGCTGGCGGCGGTTCTGTCCGCCGTGGTCCGGGCTGCGCCGGAAACTCCCGCGGCCTCTGATGCTGCCGTTCCGCCGCCCAGTCCCGTACTGGTGGTTTACGCGTCCGCCAATCCCGGCGCGGAGGAAGCCCGCTGGCTTGCGGCGCTCCAGCCGGAGGGAGAAGGACGCCGCATTCTGGACGGCCATGTGAAGGACGTTCAGATAGTGACGATGCCGTCCCGCCCGGCCCTGGAGGACTGGGGCGAGGAAGGGCGGCTGTTCCGGGCTTCCCTGCACGGGGTGCGCGCGTTGCCGACCGTGATCATGCTCGATTCCAAGGGACGCGTTTTCGACTGGATGGCCGGAGGGGCGGATGAAGCCTCCCTGCCCGGAAAAGTCGCCTTGCTGAAGGAAAAGGCGTCCCGTGTCCGGCCCCTGACGGTGGTCAATGACATTCCCAAAGGCGGGGACCCGCGGGAGGAAGCGGCCGCTATCTGCCGCGCCATGGAGCAGGTGCCTGCGGAAGCGTGGTACCGAGATTATCCCCGGACCATGAAAAGGCTGGAAAAACTGGACTGCACGGAGCCTTCCTTCCTGGCCGCCCGCGAGGCGGCGGACCGTTTGGCGAAGAACCGGGAGACGGCCTCTCTGCTGCGCGAATCCTTTTTGGCCCGGGATGCTTTTTCCATCCGGGATTGCCTGGCCGCGTGGCGGAAGAAGGCGGATGATCCCGCGCTGCCCGTGGCTGACCGGCAGTTGCTGCTGCTGGCCATGGTCCACCCCCTCTGGGTTCGGCTGGAGGAAGTCCTGTACCAGGGAGCGCACAGCGCCGAAAGCGAGGAGGCTTTCAACAGCGCCATTGCCGTGCTGGAGGAAGTGAGGGACATGGACCGTTCCAGCGTTTGCGGCAGGCGCGCGCACCAGCTCCGGGAAGAGCTGAGGAAGGCCCGGCTGGCCGCGGCGCGGTACGATTGAAGGGCCGGATAATTTGTCTTCCGCAACCCGGACAGGAAGCCCCCCGCGGCGCGGGCCGGAACCGGGGGATGCCCTTTTCCTGCACAATTCTCCGGGCTACAGGAAGGGGCCCGGCAAATTGGCTTGATTTTGCACATGGAACGGGCTAGTCTGCGGACCGTTATGACAGATTCCTCCATTCCGGACTTGATGGCGGCGGCGCGCCGTGACAAATGGACCGACCAGCAGCTGGCAACCAAGGCGGTTGAATTGGCTGAATCCATTCTCAGACAGGCCAATGCCGGGATGCGCAGACATGAAAGGAAGCAGGCGGAGCAATTGGAACGGATGATGGACGATCCCGCGGGCAAGGCGTTCACCCTGGCCCTGGCGGACCGCGTATTCCGCCCCGCTTCCCCCGCCCGCGGCGCGGAGCTGTTCCGCTACCTGCTGGGCGGCTACGGCGTGCCCAAATACCTGTCCGGCATGGACCGCCTGGCCATGAAGGTGGGGGACAGGCTGTCCGTTCAGTTTCCGGGCGTGGTGATGCCCATGATTACCAGCCAGTTGAGGAAGGAGAGCTCCAACGTGATTCTTCCGGCGGAGGACAGGAAGCTGCGTCCCCATCTGCGCCGCAGGCGCAAGGCCGGCATCCGGATGAACATCAACCAGCTTGGCGAAGCCATCTTGGGCGAATCGGAAGCCCACCATCGCCTCCAGCAGGTGGTGGACCGCCTGGGGGACAAGGACTGCGACTATATTTCCGTCAAGATTTCCGCCATTTTCAGCCAGATTCATCTGGTGGCCTTTGAAGAAACGGTCAAGCTGATCCAGGAGCGGCTGCGCATACTTTACCGCGCGGCCATCACGAATGCGGTCACGCTGCCGGACGGCTCCAAAAAGCCCAAATTCGTGAATCTGGACATGGAGGAATACCGGGACCTCCACCTGACGGCGGAGGCGTTCAAGCGCACGCTGATGGAGGAGGAGTTCATGCATCTGGAAGCCGGAATCGTCCTCCAGGCCTATCTGCCGGATTCCTGGGAGGAACAGATGAAGCTGTGCGCCTGGGCGAAGGAGCGCGTGGAGCAGGGGGGCGCCCGCATCAAGATACGCCTGGTGAAAGGGGCCAACCTGGCCATGGAAAAGGTGGAGGCCTCCATGCACGACTGGGCGCAGGCCCCGTACGGAACGAAAGCCCAGGTGGACGCCAACTACAAGCGCATGCTGCATTACGGCTGCATGCCGGAGAACGCCAGGTACGTCCAGTTCGGCGTGGCCTCCCACAACCTGTTTGACCTGTGCTACGCCATGCTCCTGCGGGAGCGCGAGGGCGTGAAGGACTACGTGGAGTTTGAAATGCTGGAAGGAATGGCCAACCACCAGGCCCGCGTGATCAGGGAATCCGCGGACGGGCTGCTGCTGTACGCCCCCGTGGTGCTGAAGGAGGACTTCCACAGCGCCATTGCCTATCTGGTGCGCCGGCTGGACGAGAACACCTGCGAGGAGAATTTCCTGCACGACCTCTTCGGCATGGCTCCTGGCTCCCGTACCTGGGACATCCAGAAAAGGCGGTTCCTGAAAGCCTGCCAGGAGAAGGACAGCGTCAAGTACGGTCCCAACCGCACGCAGAACCGCGCCACGGATCCCGTGGAGCCCACCCATTACCGGGACGCCTTTGCCAACGAGCGCGACACGGACTGGTCCCTGCGGCAGAATTCCGAATGGATCAACGGCCTGATTGCCGCGGAAAAGGAGAAATCCGGGGAGGAAATTCCCCTGGTCATCAACGGTGAGCAGATCACGACCAACCTGTGGGGCGTGGGCCGCGACCCGTCCCGGCACAACGAGGTCTCCTACAAGTTCGCCTACGCGGACTTCGACCGGGTTGAACATGCCCTGGACACGGCCGACAAGGCGCGGACTTCCTGGGCGGCCAGAAGCGTCGGTGAGCGTGCGGAAATCCTGCACAACGCCGCGCGGGAACTCTCCGCCATCCGCGGGGAGGCTATTGCCGCCATGGTCAGGGATGCGGGCAAGGCGCCCACGGAAGCGGATGTGGAAGTGAGTGAAGCCATTGACTTCTGCCGTTATTATGCGGAAGGCCTGGACCGGGACGGCATGAATGACGGGGTGGAAATGACCCCGCTGGGTACCGTTTGCGTGATGTCCCCGTGGAACTTCCCCTTTGCCATTCCCACCGGAGGCGTGGCCGCCGCGCTGATGGCCGGGAACACGGTGGTCTTCAAGCCGTCCGAGCTGGCCGTCTATACGGCCTGGCAGATTGTCCAGGCATTCTGGCGCGCGGGAGTGCCCAAGGAGGTGCTCCAGTTCGTGCCCATGCCGCGCAATGAAATCTCCCACAAATTCCTGACGGACCCGCGCCTGCACGGCGTGATCATGACAGGTTCCTACCGCACCGGAAAAATGCTGCGGGAACTGCGTCCGGACCTGGCCGTGCTGGCGGAAACCAGTGGGAAGGACGCCATGGTCATCACCGCCACGGCGGACCCGGACCAGGCCGTGAAAGACCTGGTAAAAAGCGCCTTCGGCCATTCAGGGCAGAAATGTTCCGCCGCCAGCCTGGCTATCGTGGAGGCTTCCGTTTACGACAACCCTGCCTTCCTGCGCCAGTTGAAGGACGCCGCCGCCAGCCTGAAAGTAGGCGGCTCCTGGGAGGTCAATTCCGTGGTCACGCCGCTTATCAAGGAACCGGAAGGCAATCTGCTGCGGGCGCTCACGCAGCTGGAACCCGGAGAAGAATGGCTGCTGAAGCCGGAGCAGTCGGAAGACAACCCGTGCCTGTGGTCGCCCGGCATCCGCCTGGGCGTGAAGCCGGGAAGCTGGTTCCACCAGACGGAATGCTTCGGCCCGGTGCTGGGCATCATCCGCGCGGAGAATCTGGAAGAAGCCATCGACATTCAGAACGACTCCGAATTCGGCCTGACCGGCGGCCTGCAATCCCTGGATGAACGGGAAATAGCCCTGTGGAAGAGCAAGGTGCAGGTGGGCAACGCCTACATCAACCGCGTCATTACCGGGGCCATTGTTCGCCGCCAGCCCTTCGGCGGCTGGAAGCACTCCTCCATGGGCCCCGGTTCCAAGGCGGGGGGACCCAACTACCTGACCCTGCTCGGGCGGTGGTCGGAAAAGGAACTTCCCCAGAAACTGCGGACTCCCGGCGAACGCATCGCCGGGCTGGTGGAAAAACTGTGTTCCGAACTGCCGGACTGCGCCAAGCGCATCCGCTCCGCCGCTGGTTCCCAGGCCAAGTGGTGGATGGAGGAATTCGGCGTGGAGCATGACCCCTCCCGCATTTACGGGGAAAATAACACGTTCCGCTATGTTCCCGTGAAGGGAATCCTGGTCCGGACGGAAGGCATGGCGGACGACGATGTAGCCATCCTGCTGCTGGGCGCCAAGCTTTGCGGCGTGGAACTGCACCTCAGCGTGGAGGAAGGGCGCCCGTGGATTCAGAAAATGAACGGTTATTACGCCTCCCTGGCCGTGGAAACGGAGCCGTCGCTCATTGACCGCCTGCCGGAAATAGCCGGCGGAGTACAATTCCTGCGCGCGAAGGGCATTTCAAACGCCCTGTTTGACGCAGCCCGCGCCCGGGAACTGGAAGTGCTGGACCGTCCCGTACTGGCCAACGGCCGTTTGGAACTGCTCGGATTCTTCCGGGAACAGGCCGTTTCGAGACGGTGCACCGTTACGGCAACATCATTCCGCCGCCGGACAGCTTCAAAGGGGCCACGGCTTAAAAAATACCGGGCCTTTCCGCCGCTCCGGAAGATATTTTTCCGGGGCCGGCATATCCGCAGCATACCGTCTTGAAAATGAGGCAGGGAGCTGATGCTCCCCGCCTCATTTCCTAAGAGGTCCTTCTGGATGCCGTTCCGCGTGTCAGCGTTTCAGCGCCGGGCGGTAATGTCCGGTAATGGTGAAGGAAAACAGGCAGTCTTCCTCCTGCGTGCCGCTGCCGATGTTGTGGATGATCAGCGGCGTGCCTTGCTCCGTCTTTTTGTCGGAAACGATGCCGATGTGGGGTAGGCCCCCTGCGTCCAGATTCCACGTGACGAGGTCGCCGGGCAGGTAATCCGCCGCCGTCTTCGTGACGGGCACGGACCATCCCTTGCGGGTAAAGAAGGTGCGCAGGTTGGGCACCCGGCGGTGGTCGATGCTGCGGTCCGTGCCCTTCAGGCCCCACAGGTTCGGGTACCTGGAAAAATTGGCCCTCATGTCCTCGTGCACCGCTTTCTGGAGGTCCAGGCCGAATGCCCGCAGGGCGCGGATGACCACGTCCGTGCATACGCCCGTGTCCTTGGGAACATCCCCGTTGGGGTAGGGGATGACCTGGTAGGAACCGTCGTAGGAGGTGGTCACTCCTATCTGTTCGCGCGCCTTGGCGGCCAGCGCGGCGTTGTCCGCCATCAGGAACGCGGAACAGGAGAGGAACAGGAAAGAGAGAGCGGCGGCAAATTTCATAGGTCGTTGTTGAGAGAGTTGCAGAAGTGTGCGGAAGGTCAGACAAAGCTGGCAAAGCCGATGTCCGGCCTGCGCTGCAAGCCGTCGAAGCTCACCTTCTTCGTTTCGTTATGGGCGCGCTGGCGCGCCTCGGAAAGGGTTTCTCCCTGCGCCACCACGGCCAGCACGCGGCCGCCGTTGGTTTCATAGCAGTTCCTGTCTCCGTTCCACCGGGTGCCGGCATGATAGACGGAGGCGTTCGTTACGTCGTCCAGGCCGCTGATGGCATCTCCGGAATGGGATGATTCCGGATATCCTTTGGAAGCCAGAACGCAGCAAACGCTCCAGCCGTTCTTGAAGGAGATTTCTTCCGGCGTGAACTCCCCCCTGGCGCCATGCAGGCAGAAGGAGGCCAGATCGCCGGAAAGCAGGGGCATCACGGCCTGGCATTCCGGATCGCCGAAGCGGCAGTTGTACTCAATGACCTTGGGGCCATTTGGGGTCAGCATCAGGCCGAAGTACAGGAAGCCGCGGTAGGGAAGGCCGTCTTTCTTCAGTCCGGCTACGGTCGGGGCCACGATTTCCTTCTCAATGCGTTCCAGCATTTCAGGCTCTACCAGCCGGCGGGACGCCACGGCGCCCATGCCGCCCGTGTTGGGGCCGGCGTCGCCCTCCTTGAGGCGCTTGTAGTCCCGCGCCGGGCACAGGATCAGGTAATGGTCGTCCACCAGGGCGCCAAAGATAGAAACCTCCGGTCCGGTTAAAAACTCTTCCACCAGCAGGCGGCCTTCTCCAAAGCGCCTGTCCGTGAACACCTCTTTCAGGAAGGCATCCGCCTCCTCCTCCCGGCACATGCACACGGCCACGCCCTTGCCTGCGGCCAGTCCGTCAAACTTCAGGACGGTGGGATAAACTCCGCCGATGAATTCCTGCGCCTCTTCCAGCGTGGCGGCCACGCGGGCCTGCCCGGTGGGAATCCGGTGGCGCAGCAGGAACTCCTTGGCGAATTCCTTGCTGGCTTCCAGCTGGGCGCTTTCCTTGACCGGCCCCCAGCATGGAATCCCGACCCTGGCGCAGGCGTTGGCCAGCCCTTCGTCCTTCACCAGGTAGCTTTCTTCCCCGGCTACGCACAGGTCCACCTTATTGGAAACCATCCAGTCGATCAGCGTAGGCAGATCCCTGGCGGGAATGGGCTCGGCCAGGCGGTTGATGGCGTCGCTGCCCGGGAAGCAATACATTTCCGGAGCGGACGGAGATTCCTTCAGTGCCTTGACCAGCGCGTGTTCACGCCCACCTTTTCCAATGACGGCAATTTTCATACGCACATGAGTATGCAGGCGCGGAGCGAATTTGCCAAGCTGAAATGAATGGAGAAACGGGCCGTTTGAGAGTATGTCCGCCAGGGGGCGCGGCTCTCCCGTTTGTGCGGTAATTTCATGAAAACAGCACGGGAAAAATCCCCGCCGTGTTTTTTTCGTGGTATTCCATGCATTTCCAATCTTGCCGGGCGGGACTCCTTCTGTTTTAATGACAGCGGTTTTTCCTCGCCGTCTGAGGGAGGCCGGAAAAAGGGAAATGATGAATGCCGCATTCCACATCAGTCATGCTGGGATACGCCGGATGGCGGGAGCCTGCCTGCCGCTTTTTCTCGTGTTCCTGGCGGTTTGCGGAGGAATGCGGGCGGCCGGGGCCCCCTGGGAGGTGCGCGGGTATGATGTGGAAATGAGGGTTTCCCGGAATGCGGGCGTTTCCGTAACGGAGCGCATCTCCGTCTTCTTCAGCGAATACAGCCACGGCCTGTACCGCACCATCCCCACGGCCCTGCGCATGAAGCGCATCGTCAACGGACGGGAAAAGGAATACCTGTACCGCCTCCGGGTGGACGACGTCAGGGTGCAGGGAAGCGGCTTCTCCTGCCAAAGACAGCAGGATGAGGGCAGAAGCCTTCTGATACGGGCGGGAACCCCGGACCGGTTGCAGAAGGGCGATGCCGAATATGTGCTTTCCTACACGGTGCAAATGCCCGATGACCTGGTGAAGGAATACGACGAATTCTACTACAATATCATCGGCACGGACTGGGAAGTCCCTTTGAACGGCGTGCGCTTTTCCATTGCCTTTGACAAGCTCGCTGACTTGTCCGGCTTCCGGATGTACCGGGGAACCTATGGAAGCAGGGATGAACGTGGAATGGACTATGAAATCTCCGGCAATGCCGTTCGCGGAACGGTGGACGGCAGGCTGGGAGCGCATGAGGGGTTAACGGCTTATGTTCGTCTGCCGGAAGGGTATTTTGAAGGCGCTCCCAAGCCCCCTTCCTTCCTGATTTCCGTCTTTGCCGCCGTGTGTGTCGGTCTGGCCGCCGGGGCTGTCTGCCTGATGTTCCGGACCTTCCGGACCGGAAGAAATCACAAAAGGGAAACGGGGAATCCCTTTCCTGTTCCTCCGGAACTGGACAGTGCCTCCCTGGCGTTTGCACGGGGCGGCGTTCCGCGCAACAGACTGCTTCTTTCCCTGGTTCTCTGGCTGGTCTCCAAGGGCTGCATGAAGGTGAAGGAAGAGGATGGGACCGTTTCCGTGCGCCTGATGAAGGGTGCGCATCATCTGCCGCCGCATGCGCGCACGTTCCTGCACGGCCTGTTCGCATCCGGCAAGGGAAACTGGGTGCCCCTGGGACTCTTCCGGTCCGGTTTTTCCCGCGTTCTGGAGAAATCCTTTCAACAGCTTGAGGACGGATTCCGGGGAGAACGCAGGCTTGGGAACGGACTGGGCGGCCGCATGGCACTAATGGCTTTTGCCATTTCCCTGGCGGCCTCCGCCGCCATCAGCCTGGCGGGCTGGCATCATTCCTTCATGGTCCATTTTGGCGCCGTCGTGGGCGGCACAATCGTGCTGGGCTTTTTGGGGATGGGAATGATTTATACATCCGGCAGGCAATCGGGGAGGGGGCTGTGGATCAGGGTTGTCCTTCCTGTTCTCTGCATGGCCGGGCTGCTGTTCGGCGTGGCGGCAGCCTTCCGCCTTCTGGCCGATGCGGTGATGGTGAACTTCTATTATGATGCGTGGCTGTGGGTTTGCCTGGGGTCCGTTTGCACCGCGTTTCTGGCCCTGGCGCTTGCCCGTAAGGAATCCGCCTACAAAAGAAAAACGGCGGCGGAGGCCGCGGAACTGCTGGCCTTCATGAAAAACGCGGAACCGGACCGGCTCCGGCGGCTGTCGGAGACAAACCCCGGCTATTTCTGGTCCCTGCTTCCGTATGCGTACGCATGGGGCGTGGATGACAAGTGGATTCAGAAATTCAAGACTTTGGAAATACCTGTCCCGGAATGGTATCAGGGCGGGATGAACGCTGAAAATCCGGTGTTTTACGCTGTTGCGTGGAGCCTGTCCTGCCATTTGAACATGTTCCTTCTGTCCTTGCCCTCGGGACCGGGAAATGGCATGTCCCCCTGGGATGCCGGCTCTTCATCCTCCTTTTCCGGCAGGGGAGGGGTCTCCGGAGGCGGAGGATTCAGCGGAGGGGGATTCGGGGGCGGAGGCGGCGGTTCGTGGTAAAAGCCGGCTCACGGCTCCGGACGCAGGACGACGGCGGTGCCGTAAGCCAGCAATTCGCTGAGGCCCTGGCCGATTTCACTGCTGGCAAAACGCAGTCCGATGACGGCATTGGCCCCCATGGCCTGTGCGTTCTCCTGCATCCGCTCAATGGCCAGGGCGCGGGTATCGTTCATGAGCTGGGAATACTGTGTGATCTCTCCGCCTACCAGGGTTTTCAGGCTTGCCATGATATCGGAGCCCACATGGCGGGCCTTGACGGCGTTTCCGGTCACGTGGCCCAGAACCTTCTCAATGGACTGGCCGGGAGTTGTTTCAAGAGTGCTGACGTACATGAAACATGTCTCTGGCAAAGGGGCAGGAAAATCAAGCAAATAAGCGGAGAAAGAGCATCCGTACCCGGTGCGGAAGGTGCAGAGACGTTCCCGAAGGAATAAAATGACTTGTAGAAAAAGTTTTCGTTTCTACGCTCTTCTGCGGCAATCATGGGAGCCGTCCTATTCAGCAGGCTGAAGAATGCCGTGGAGGTTTTACTTTTCCTTCCCCTCGCCCGGCAGTGGAGACGTTGACTGCTCATAGGACTTAGGCTCCGTCTGCTGGGCACCATTGACGGCAGCCCACAGGAGCCCGCCGGAATAGAAGAGTGTGTTGCTGGCAAGCCCCAGCACGCAGTCCACGGGATAAAGCGGCAGCGCAGCCATCGTGGCGAGGGGGCCCCATGCGCTGCGAGAGGTCGAGAGCTGTGCAAGCCCCGGCGGGTTATGGATGCCATCCACTCGGACCAAGTTGTTCTTGCCACGGTAGGGCACCAGCGTCTCGCGGTGGCGGATTTTCCTGTTCGGTTCCTGCGACCATTTCGTATATTCCACCTGCTTCGGCAGTCCGGGAAGCAATTCTACCCCGTGTTCGTACCTGTCCACCTTCACCCAGAGAGTGCGTCCCGTGGGTTCCACGCCACGGGCATACACTTGGTTGGTAAAGGCAAAGTCCCAAGGCAGACCGGGCGGGTGGAGGGCTGTAGGTCACTTCGGGCACTTGCATGACCACCGCCGAAGGAAACTTGTCCACCGCCTTTGACTGCGGTACATAGACGGTTCCCCCCACAGGCTTCGTCAAATCGACACCCGTGCAGGTATTTGGCAGTTCGCGGACGCAGTAGAAGAGGTTCCAGCCCACCCCACCGCAACTTGTGAGCAGTAGTGCTGCGGTGGTGATAAGGAATGTAGTAATTTTCATCAGGTGTGTCGAGTAGATACTCTCTATTATAAGCTAACGAATCTCAACCACGTTTTTCAAATAACCACATTTTTTAGCATTACAGAATCCCTTATATATAAACGTTTACAAAAGACAGGTAAAGAATCGTGTTACTTTACCACCCTTCAACAATCTTGAAGTTGCCGTCTTGTCCAACGGAACCTGATTTGGCTCGTTCAAGTTTTCGCCCCATGAATTTGCGGTTGTGTTCAGGCTTGATCATATCAAGCGGCATATCTTGGTTATCACCTGGAAAAGCCGGAAACTGTTCTACTGTCTTTTTATCTTTGCTCCACAGACAGGGCTTGCGTGTCCTCCTCCATTCAGCTGGATAATCACGCACTCCTTGTATGTAGGATGATCCTTGGAATCTTCTTGGCTTTGCGTTCATTTGAAGAAACTGCCTTAACAGTTTCTGCGTCTTCGCGTTCACCATTGGGCTGCTTTTTCCAATTATCCGGCCATAATGCAGGCTTTAGCTTCACCCTCCTTCAGAAGGTGGTCCTTGCTCTTGTCCAGAGAAATAGAGGCAGGCATGATGTCAACACTTGTAGATTTACAAACCTTGTGCCCGGCTACCGAGAAGGTAGCTATCCGTTTGTTTTTTACTTTGCTTGGTCCTGCCATGATTTTTTTGAGTTGGGGAGAGAGGCCAGGCAACAAGATATGCGCTATCGGGGGGAAGTATTTTGCCTGATGCTGTGAAAGCAAGAAATGCAAAACTCCTTGATTTCTCAAGGAGTTTTGAATGGCGATAAAGCCTAAAGTGGTAGCCCTATGAGGACTCGAACCCCCAAAATACGGAACCAGAATCCGCTGTGTTACCGATTACACTATAGGGCTATGTAACGGGCACCTTTGCGGTGCGGGCGGATTTAAGCGGAAACGCCCGTTTTTTGCAAGTTTTTTTTCATTTAAATGTCGTCCGGATGCAAAAAAAAAATGGGAGTCGCGGCCGGGCGGTCTTTTCATAACGGTTCAGTTTGCCAGGGAGCGGAAGTATTCCTTCACGTATTCTTCCGTGATCTGCTGGCGTTCCGGCGTTCCGTGGCGTCCCTGGGCAAGCTGCCAGGGGAATGGGGCGACATGCTGCTACGGGCCAGTTGCTGGCCCGTGTATTTGTAGTACTGTTTCCATATCTGCTCCAGGGAGGGAATGGCGTCCGTCTCCGGTTCCAGCGGAGGCTGGCGCCCGGGGTAGCCCAATGGCGCCCCAGGGGCTTGGTCCTTGTATTCGTGGTAGATGGAGGGAAGCACGGGACCTTGGGGCCATGCTTCGGCGGTCTCGTTGATGAGGCGGATTCCGTTTCTGTGCAGATGCCACCAGTCCGCGAGGATGACCAGATGGTTGAGTTTGACGGGATTCAGGGGAGTTCCGTTTTCATTCGCCCGTTGAATGAACCAGTTGCAGAGTTTTTGCGTGGTAATGTGATTGGCCATGCTGATAGTTGTGGCCGCTATTATAGAAAGCGCGGGCGTTTTTCACAACACTAAACACGGCGCAGGGCTATTCGCCTCAAGACTTCTGCGGAAAAACGGAGGGAAGTCGGAATTCATGCCGTACATGGTTCCTGTTTAAATGAAGAAGAAGAATTCTCCGTGTCTTATGATTTTTGGAAATCTACCTTTATTCTTTTCGTAATAAGAATGTAATGAATATTATTGAAAACAAGTACATTTGACCATTTCAACAAATGACGAAGAAAGATGCAAGATGTAATTCGGTATATGCTTTGAACTTATGGATTGAATTATATAATTTTAGGAATATTGTAAAATTTTACCCTTCACATTGTTTAACCTGTTAATTACATCCTGTCATGAATTTCCATTATATCTATCATTCCGGATTGCTGGGGGCTGCCTGCCTCCTTTCTCCTGCTTATAGCGGCTTGATGGCTGATTCCATCGACCTCCAGACCTACCGTGATTTTGCGGAAAACCGTGGCGTCTTTGGCATCAATGAGAAAGACGTTCCCATCTACGACAAGGAAGGCAACTACGTAGGCACCATCCCCAGAATGATGAATTTGACGGGGTGGCGGACCCCATCGCGGAGAAGCCGCGCTGGTGGGCGGTCCCGGCTTCATTGCCACCGTGTCCCACGATTATGATAAACAGTCCGTTACATTTGCAGTCCGTTTTGGTGCCAGTCAGGGGACGCCTTTTTATGATTCCTACCGTAGCGTGGTGACCAAGAAAGCATGGGGGAACAGCACCAATTCCACATATGACTACTGTGTGCAGCGGCTGAGCAAGATTGTGACGGAGTCGGAATACGCCCCTACCTGACGGACCCGGAGTATCTGGACAATATGAAGGGGAGGCTGGTGCTGAGAGCCGGAACGGGAACCCAGACGGTTGCCACGGGCGATGGAGAGCAGGAAGCGGTAGGGCCGGCCTATAGCTACCTGACGGGAGGAACGGTGGTTTTCAACGGGCAGACAAAAGTAGAAGGGACCGGGGAACCGGACCCGGAAAATGCCAAGACCTATCCGGCCTACCGGTTTGGGTACAATGTTGAAAGGCCCTCAGAGTCATCTCCGCTGCCTTCCGGTGTACAGCCCGGAGACAGCGGCAGCCCCTGTTACGTGTACAATGAAAATTCCGGACAGTGGGAATGGGTGGGCGCGGGACAATCCCATGGCGGAGAGGGCTACGGCCAGTTCAGCCAGATGCGTTCCGGCAACCAGTGGGCGCAGGCTTACGTGGACAGCTTCAACTGCACTGTCAGCGTGTCGGCGGGGGGCGGGGATGTGCTGTGGAACGTGACGAATGCCGGAGGAAACGGCACCTTCGTGCAAGGGGGCATCACCACGGATTACATCGGGCTGTCTTCCGGAGTGCGCGGGATACCTCTACGCAGGGAAAGCGGGCCACGGATGCCCAGATCGGCGCGTGCACCAATCTGATTTTTGATGGGGCCGGAGGGACGGTTGTGCTCCAGGGTTCTGTGGACACGGGGGCTGGTTCCCTGACCTTCAACCACGATTACGTGCTGAGCGACGGCGGCAATGCTTCGTACCGCCTGAATACGGCGGGTTTCGTGGTCAATAAAGGGGCCGTGGTTACCACCTTGCTGACCGGAGCTTCCGGCGACGAGTGGCGGAAGATCGGGGAGGGGACGCTGATTGTGGGAGGGCATGGGAACAATGCGGCGGATATCAACGTGGGCGGCGGCATGCTGATTCTGGATCGGATGGTTATGCCGCCCATAATGTAAAGCTGAACGGGGGCGGTGTGATGGCGCGTCTGGCGGAGAAAACCAGTTGTCCGGGGAGTTCATCTTCGGGCACCGTGGCGGAACCGTGGATTTGTACGGGCACAATTTGACACTGGATGCCATCACGCATCTGGATTCCGGGGCCATTTTGCCAATTACCTGGGCGGTTCCACTGCAACCTTCACGTTCACGGAAGTGGTGTACAGAATTATCTGGGAACCTTCATAGATACAGGATCCTTGCGGAACGGCCAGCTGAACGTGGTGTATGCGCCCGACACGGGAGAAGGTTCCGTCTGGAACCTGTCCGGAACCATCCTCAATTCCGGAACGTGGACGGTGCAGAGTGGGAAAGTAAAGATAGCGGGAGTTCCCACCTTGCACGCGCGGGCGGTTATGTGGATGAGAATGACTGGCAGACGGCTGTTTTGCCACGGGAACAGTGCAGGTGGAAAGCGGCGCTCTGTTTACAGCGGGAGCCCATGCGGAAGTGGCTTCTTCCATCAATGTGGCGGACGGAGGCACATATACCATTCTTTCCGGCGGCAGCCACAGCGGGGATGTCGTGCTGGCCGGTTCCGGTTCCATGCTGCGCGCAGAGGTGGATGGAGGCGTAGCAATAGAATCGGGAAAATATCCGGAAAAGGCTCCTTGATCAAATCCGGCGACGGCGTGCTGCTTCTGAAGAACAGGAACAACGGTTTTTCCGGAATCGCCCGGGTGGAAGGAGGTGTGGTGCAGGCTTTTCCGCCGGAGCGCTCGGAAAGACTATCTGGATGTTGAATGCCGCAGGCGGCATGGCTGTGGACGGCTCCGATTTTTCCGTGATTGCCGGATATCTGGACACGTCCTCTGCCGGGGCTTTCATCCTGCTGGAAGACAAGAACAACGTCAGCGGCCTGGACAGTTTCCGTAATTTGTCCATTGGGGCGCTGGGGAACGTAATTTGGGAATCCGTGGAACCACGGAATTGCTTTCCGGCTGGACTGCGGACGGGGCTGGTCCCTGGGGGAGGCGGAGGAACATTGACGGTGAATTGAAGCTCAGCGGCTCCGGCACCTTGTCCATCGGCAACGGTTCCAATACCGGCGCCGTGGTGCTTGCCAACGCCCATAACAGTGATTCGGAAGGGGTGCTGTCTTCTCGGGACCATGGAATTGAACCGGGGGCAAAGCTTGCGTATGAGGATGTGCGTTCTCTTGGCTCTAAAAACGGGAATGTGACGGTAGGGTACGGTTCTTCCTTTGTTCTGGGGGCGCAGGAGGATGCGGCCCTGGCGCATGTTTCCGGCGCTTCCGGCGGCGTGTTGCTGTTGTCCGGGGAACGTACCACGGCGTTGGATATGGCCGGGATGGGATTGAATTCCGCCTACATCGGGGCTGACGGGCAGGCTGTTCTGTCCGGTTCCGTGAAGGCCGGAACGCAGGGGTATTTGTTCGGAGGCAGCGGCACGTTGACTGTCGCCTGTTCCCTGAGCGGCAATCATTCCCCTGACGGTGGACACCCAGGGATGGGTACGGCCGGCTGCGTTATTCTGGCGGCGGACAATTCCTATTCCGGTGAAACGCGCATCCTGTCCGGGGCTTCCCTGGCAGTGGGCGCTGGGGAAACGGCCGGCACTCTGGGAACGGGAGTCGTCGTCAATGAAGGCACCCTGACGTTCAACAGGACGGACCGGGTGACGGCGGGAAACGCCATTTCCGGTACCGGAAACCTAGTCCAGAAAGGCAGTGGGGAACTGGTGCTGACGGGGAATAATTCATACACCGGAGTCACGAGGATTGCCGTGGGAACGCTTACCGTGGGCGATGGAGGAACCAGCGGTTCTCTGGGAACCGGAGCCGTCGTCAACAACGGGGTGCTGGTCTTCAATCGATCGGATGCCGTCGTTTTTAATACGGCCGTGTCCGGGACGGGGGCCCTGGTGAAGAACGGTTCTGGAACGCTGACGATCCAGAAGCAGCTTTCCTACACCGGAGGAACCACGGTGAACGAAGGTACGCTGGTTCTGTCCAAGGGAGGAGCCAACGGTATTATCCAGGGAGATCTGTCTATTCAGGAAGGGGCACAGGTGACGCTGAAAGGAGGAAACAGTTTTGGTTCTTCCGGCGGCATTGCCTCTGTTAAAGGCGTGAATATCAACGGGGGCACCTTGTACTTTGGAGACAAGAACAACCAGGTTTGCAAATATATGACGTTCAACCTGACCGGGGGTGTTGTGGATGGCGTTGCCGGAGGCCGCATGGACATTGCAATGGGCACGAGCATTGAGGTAAAGGCGGCGGATAAAGCATCGGAAATCAGGAATATCAACGTGCAACTGAAGGATTCCTATCCCTCCATCTTCAGAGTGGCGCGGGGGACGGCGGTGTCCGATTTGAACGTCTCCGCCAACATCGTCAACTCTTCCGGAGTGAAAGGAGCACTCACCAAGACAGGCAACGGGATCATGGTTCTTTCCGGCAAAAATACCTATTCCGGGGGTACCACGGTGGAGCTGGGAACGCTGGTCGCCGCTTCCAGCCAGGCTCTTGGAACGGGACAGGCAATGGTCGATTCCGACGGCTGCCTCGTTCTGGGGGGCACCGGCGCCGATGCCCCCGGAATCAGTTTGGGGAATAATATTCTGGTGAAGAATGGCGGCGTCCTGACCGGTTCCGCCACCCTGACCGGGAATACGACCATGGAATCCGGTTCCATCTTTGAATTGACCTTGTCCATAGGCGGTTCCGCCGGGGACGAACTGGCATGCAACAGCCTGATGCTCCGGTCCGGCGTCTTCCGGATTGACGCGGGAGCCATGCTGAAGCTGGCCGCCCTGACCATCGACTATTCCACCGATTTCTGGAATACATCGCACATCCTGAATTTCATCGACGGCGGAGACAACGCCACGCTGACGGGCAATTTCACGCTGGATACGTCCGCCGCCGGGGATTACTCGGCCTACGGTGAGTGGAGCCTGCAAAAGAGTGAAGACTCCAAAGATATGAACATGGTCTGGACGCCGAATGCCGCGCCGGAAGTATCTTCCGCGTTGACTGCGGCGTTTACGGCTACGGCGCCGCTGCCGGTTCCGGAACCTTCCGCCGCGGTGCTGATGCTGGCCGCCGCGGGAGCGGCGTTCCTGCGTCGCTCCGTTCCGCGGAACAGGTAAAAGACCGTAAATTGCAAACGCCGCATTCCGGGAGGGGTGCGGCGCTTTGTTTTTCTTCCCGTCCCGAGGGAGGGAAAGTGCTCCTAAAGGGAAAGGATGCGCGCCCTGCGGGCTACGTCTTCCGGGGAAAGGGAATAAAGGCAGTCCAGCAGGGAGACGGCAAAAGAGCCGGGAGCCGGGCTTTGTTCAAAGGCCATTTCCCCGGCGATTCCCATCAGGACGGCGGTGGAAACGGCCGCCTGAAGCGGGGAGGGGGAGACGGCGGCACAGGCGGCGGTCAGCGCGCCCATGGAGCAGCCCACGCCCGTAACGCGGGACATCATGGGATGCCCGTTTTCCGTGGAAACCACCTGGTGGCCGTCCGTGGAATAGTCCGTGCGGCCCGTGACGAGAACGGCCGCTCCCGTGTGCAGGGCCAGTTCCCTAGCCGCCTGCAGGGCGTCCGCGCTGGAACTGGTGCTTTCCGGTCCTTTCGTGACGGAGGAGTAGCCGGCCAGGGCCATGATTTCCGAGGCGTTCCCGCGGATGATGCGGGGCGTTTGTTCCTTCAGCTGCCGTGCCAGCCGCGTGCGGAGAGAGAGCGCCCCCACGGCCACCGGGTCCAGAACCCAGGGGATGTTCAGCCGGTTGGCTTCCTGCACGGCCGTCTGCATGACGGCGCCTTGTTCGTGCGTAACAGTGCCCAGATTGACCAGCAGGGCGCCTGTTCCGCCGCGCAGCATTTCCACTGTTTCCTCCGCGTCGTTGAGCATGGCGGGAACGGCTCCCGCGGCCAGCAGGAGGTTGGCCGTCAGGGGCTGTACGACGGAGTTGGTCAGGGAGAGAACCAGCGGGGCCGCCTCCCTGATTTTTTCCAAATCTGAGGAGACGGCGCTGACAAGGCCGGATGATGAAGGCATGGCGTTTGAAAGAATGGTTTTGTTGCCCGGCGTTTCCGGGAAGGGGGACAGTCAGGCCAGCGCCCGTGCGGCGGCTTCCGGGTCCTCCGCTCCGCAAATGGCGGAGACTGCGGCAATTCCTGCGGCCGTTCCTGTGGCCCGCACCTGGCGCGCGCGTTCCGCATCCAGGCCGCCGATGGCGACGACGGGCAGGGGGGACCGGGAGGCCAGGGCGGCGAAGCCTTCCACGCCCAGCACGGGCGGGGCGTTGAGTTTGGAAATGGTCGGGAAAACGGGCCCCATCCCCAGGTAGTCCACTAGGGAGGCGTCCACGGCGCGGAGCTGGTCCATGTTGGAGACGGACAGCCCCAGGATTTTGTCCGGGCCGATCATGGCGCGCACGGAGGGTACGGGAAGGTCCCGCTGGCCGATGTGGACGCCGTCCGCATCCAGGGCCAGCGCCAGGTCAATGCGGTTGTTGACAATGAAGGGGATTCCGCGCGCCGCCAGGAAGTCCCGGATGGGCAGGGCTTCCCGGTAGCAGGTGCCCGCGTCCGGATTGGTGGAGCGGTATTGCACGATGGTGACGCCGCCGTCCACGGCCTTCCGGACGGTTTCCAGCAGGCTGTGGCGACATTTGGCCGCTTCGTCAGTGACCAGGTAGAGGTGGAGGTTGAATGATTTCATGAAGGTATGCCGGCAGGCGGATTAATCTGCAAAGAGGGGGGTGGACAGGTAGCGGTCGCCCGTGTCCGGCAGAAGAACGACGATGGTCTTGCCCGCGTTTTCCAGCCTTTTCGCCAGCTGCGTGGCCGCCCACAGAGCCGCCCCGGAGGAAATCCCCGCCAGCACGCCTTCCGTGCGGGCCAGTTCCTTGCCCGTGGCGAATGCGTCTTCATTGGTGACGGTGATTACTTCGTCGTAAATGGAGGTGTCCAGGGTTTCCGGCACGAATCCCGCGCCAATCCCCTGGATTTTGTGCGGTCCGGCCGTGCCTTCGGTGAGGACGGGCGAGGCCGACGGCTCCACGGCCACGACCTTGACTCCGGGATTGCGGGATTTGAGGTACCTGCCCACGCCTGTAACGGTTCCCCCCGTTCCCACACCCGCTACGAAGATGTCCACCCTGCCGTCCGTATCGTCCCAGATTTCCGGTCCGGTGGTGCGGAAGTGGGCTTCCGGATTGGCCTGGTTCACGAATTGGCCGGGAATGAAGCTGTTCGGCAGTTCGGCGGCAAGTTCCTCCGCCTTCGCAATGGCTCCCTGCATGCCCTTTGTCCCGTCCGTCAGCACCAGTTCCGCGCCGTAGGCTTTCAGCAGGTTGCGGCGCTCCACGCTCATGGTTTCCGGCATCGTCAGGATGATCCGGTACCCGCGGGAGGTAGCCACGGCCGCCAGGCCGATGCCCGTGTTGCCGCTGGTGGGTTCAATGATGACGGAGTCCGGCGTCAGCCGGCCGGAGGCTTCCGCCGCGTCAATCATCGCCAGGGCAATGCGGTCTTTCACGCTGCCTGCGGGGTTGAAGGCTTCCAGCTTGGCCAGGATGACGGCGTCCAGGCCGTGCCTGCGGTCGTAGTTGGCCAGTTCCAGCAGGGGTGTCCTGCCGACCAGTTCCGTAATGTTCCGGTAAATTTTCATGGCTTGTAAGAAAATGAGCGTTTTTGACGGCAAATCGTTAGAGAATGGCGCGGAAACCGTGCTCCAGGTCCTCGATAATGTCGTCTATGTGTTCCGTGCCTATCGAAAGCCGCACCGTGGAGGGCGTGATGCCTCCCGCCTTCAGTTCTTCCTCCGTCATCTGGGAATGGGTGGTGGAAGCCGGGTGGATCACCAGGGACTTGACGTCCGCCACGTTGGCGAGCAGGGAGAATAGTTCCAGGCTTTCGCAGAACTTGCGAGCCTTTTCCGCGCCACCTTTCACCTCGAAGGTGAAAATGGAGCCCCCGCCATTCGGGTAATATTTCCGGTAAAGACCGTGGTTGGGGTGTTCCGGCAGGGAGGGGTGGTTCACCTTCCGCACCTGGGGATGGGCGGCCAGGTATTCCACCACGCGCAGGGCGTTCTGGACATGGCGCTCCACCCGGAGGGAAAGGGTTTCCAGCCCCTGGAGAAGCAGGAAGGAGTTGAACGGGCTGATCGTCGCTCCCGTGTCCCGCAGGAGGGTGGCGCGGATTTTGACGATGTAGGCCAGATTGCCGCACACCTCGGAAAACACGGCGCCGTGGTAGTTGGCGTTGGGCTTGGAAAGGCCGGGGAATTTGTCGTTCTGCGTCCAGTCGAACCTGCCTCCGTCCACAATCACGCCGCCCATTACCGTACCGTGGCCGCCGATGAATTTGGTGGCGGAATGCACCACGATGTCCGCGCCGTGTTCCAGCGGACGGAACAGGAAAGGCGTAGCGAAGGTGCTGTCCACAATGAGGGGAATGCCGTGGGCATGGGCGATTTCCGCCAGGGCTTCCATGTCCGCAATATCGCAGTTCGGGTTGCCCAGGCTCTCCACGTACAGGGCCTTGGTGTTTTCCCGGATGGCCTTGGAGAAATTGTTCACGTCCCCGGCGTCCACGAAGGTGGTTTCAATCCCGCTTTCCGCGAGCGTGTTGGCAAACAGGTTGTACGTGCCTCCGTACACGGTGGCCGCGGAAACGATGTGGTCCCCGGCGCGGGCGATGTTCTGGATGGCGTAGGTGATGGCGGCGGCCCCGGTGGCTACGGCCAGCGCGGCGGCTCCGCCTTCCAGCGCGGCGATGCGTTTTTCAAAAACGTCCGCCGTGGGGTTCATCAGGCGGTTGTAAATATTGCCCGGCTCCGCCAGGGCAAAACGTCCGGCGGCCTGCGCGGAGTCCTTGAAGACGTAGGAAGTGGTTGCGTAAATCGGAACGGCGCGGGCGTCCGTAACCGGGTCGGGATTCTCCTGGCCCACGTGGAGCTGGCGTGTTTCAAATCGATATTTTCTGCTCATGTTTTTATATTCCTATCGGAAAACTAGGAAATAGATAGTGAAAGAAGGGACCCATGTCAAGTACCGGCTGAAAAAAGTGGGGCATGAGGGCCAGAAAGGGAAAAAGGCGGGCAAGGTATTCCGGCCGTACCGGAGGGGTCAAATGCCGGCTCCGTAGTCGCATCCGGCCTCCTTCTGCTGGATGGCCAGATCTTCCAGCGTGACGTTTCTCAGATAGTCTTCAATGACTTCCTGCAGGCCCTGCCAGAAAGGCAGGGTGGTGCACTTTGTTGCGCGGGGGCACGGATTGCTCTCCGTGGTTACGCAGGAAATGGGCAGCATGGAACCTTCCGTCAATTTGAGGATAGCTTCCGTGGTGTATTCACGGGGATGCCTGGTCAGGCGGTAGCCGCCGGATTTTCCCCGGGAGCTTTGCACAAAACCCGCTTTCAGCAGGATGGCGATGATTTGTTCCAGATAACGGACCGTGATGTCCTGGCGGATGGAGATTTCCTTGAGAGATATGTATTCCTTGTTCTGATGCTGCGCAAGATCGATCATCAGGCGCAAGGCATAACGTCCCCTGGTGGAAATTTTCATCATGGCAGGCCTGACTTAACGAAATTTCGGAACGGTCGTCAATCGAGAATGGATGCATGTTTAATAATTGAGAAAAAACAAGCAGGAGAAAAAGTGTAAATTCACTTGGCAGGCGGTTGCCTGTTTTTCAGGCGGTGTGAATAAAATATTCCTCCCGTTCCATTGCAGGAAAACGGTTTTTTCATAGATGCAGAGGCCGTTTTTTAAGTATTCCGGACCTGTTTATTGAATACGGCAGCGGAAAATCAATATTCCGAATACGGGAAAATGCGGCCTGTTTTTGTTGTGCGGCCCATTCCTTTGGGAAGGTGGGGAATGTTTAATCCCGTGAAGAGGTACTTTTAATCTGATGAAGCTTCCGGGAGAGAAACCGCTTATCTTGGAAAAAAGAAAAGGAAAGGGGAGTATTCCCCATATCTCTTGTTTATTGGCAAATTCGTCCTGGCCATGAAAAAGCCGCCTGTCCCGGAGGAAAGGCGGCTTGGGAAAGCTATCAATGGATTCCTGGGGCTTTAGAATGGAATCTCGTCGTCCATGTCTCCAAAGTCGTTGGATTGCTGCTGGTTGGAAGGCATGGGGGGAGGATTGTAGTTCTGAGGGGCCTGGGATTGCCCGTAGTTGTTGGAACGGGGAGCGGACTGCTGGCGGGGGGCGCCGCCCATGTCGGAGGAATCGCCGCCGCGGGGGAAGAGCTGGATGTTTTCTCCGATCACGCGCAGCTTGGTGCGCTTCTGGCCGGATGCCTTGTCTTCCCAGGAATCCAGTTGAAGACGCCCTTCCACAAAGACGCCGCGCCCCTTGCTGAGGTAGTTGCCGGCCACTTCCGCTTGGCGGTTCCAGAGGGTGACGTCCACGAAGGTGGTTTCTTCCTGGCGTTCGCTGTTGTCTCCGGCGTAATAGCGGTTGATGGCAAGGCGGATGTCCGTGACGGCCGTGCCCTTGGGCGTGTAGCGCAGTTCGGGATCGGCAGTGAGGTTGCCCATTAAAAATACTTTGTTGAGATTGGCCATGTAATGGAGGTGTTAAGTATGATAAGGAGACGCCTTCTGTGCGGTATAGGCGGCCGTGTGAATAATCGCTGACAATTATGTCTTCGCGCGCAGGCTTGTGCAATACTAAATTGCGGAATCGTTTGCAAACATGTCTGCTTTCTCCATTGCATTCATCACCGAACCGTGGAATGGTTACCCCCATGAGTTTCAATCAACGGCGGCAAGGCAGGCTGTTCCGGGTTTCCTGGGGCGCGTGTCTTTTGCTGTCCGTTTTGGCCCATTTGTTTTTGCTGGCGGGCACTTATCTGGTGCCGGAGGAATGGCTGTCCTCTCCCCGGCCGGCGGAGGCGCGCCGCCAGGTGGTGGTGACGGCCCGCATGGTGAGGAAGGTGGAGCCGGAGAAGGAGGGCAATAGGCAGGCTTCGCAGGAACGGCTGCCTTCCGTGGTGAAAACCAGTGAGGAACAGGAGAGCGCCACCCGACCGGAAACTCCCCGGTTCCAGAGCAACCGCAATACGCGCCGGGAAGGCGGCCGCAAGGACCCGGACAGCAGCAGGGACATGCCCGCCCAGGACGGTGAAGAGCGGGAAAACGGGGAAATCGTCCTGTTTGACCAGGAAAGGCAGGACGGCGACATGAGCCATGAGCGCGACGGGAATAAGGACGCGGATCCGGGGGCTTCCGCCAGCATGCCCTTCCAGCCGCTGGACCCGTCCTCCCCTCCGCCGGGCCATCCGGACGCACCGAATCTTTCCCCCAATGCCACCGGCTCCCCCTCCGCCGCCGGGGAAGAAGGCCTTGCCCGGCAGGACAGGACGCCTGCGCGGGAACATGTCATGCAGCTTCCCCATGCGGTCACGCTGCCCCGGCCCGGCAGGCCGGAAGAACCGGACGCCCTGAAGGAACTGGCAAAAAGCATCGCCAGGGGCGCGGACCGGTCCCCCCTCGATCTTCCGGACCTTCAGCTGCCCCCCAATGCGCGGCCTCCGCAGAAGCAGCCCCTGTACGATCCCATGTTCAATGCGGAAAACCAGCCCGGTTTCAAGACGCATGAACGGAAGACCAAGCTGACGGGCAAATTCAGCTTTGGCCGCCGTCCCACCCTGGATGTGGAAGCCACTCCCCTGGGCAGGTACCAGATGATCGTTTACCGCGCCATCGGTGAACAGTGGTACCGCCAATGTGATCTGAACCGTGACCTGATCGTCGCGGGAACCGTCCGCATCCGCATTCTGATAGCCAAAAACGGGAACGTCACTTCCATGAGGCAGACCTCCCGCGTGGGGGCCAGCGAGGTGCAGAAATCCTTTACCTTCCTTGCCATCAAGCTCGCCAAGCTTCCCGCGATGCCGCCGGAAGTGAGGAACGAACTCGTGGGAGAGACGCTGGAAATGTACTTTGACTTCAACTTCTAAAACCAACCAACACAGTTATTCCATAACCACCATCCATTGACATACCATCATGAATTTCATCAAGGACTGCATCACCTTCTTCCAGGCCGGCGGCATCTTCATGTACCCGCTTGCGGCCTGTTCCATCCTGCTCATTGCCGCCATCATTTACCGCATGTTCAACATGAGGCGGCGGGGAATCGCCCCGGACAGGCTGGTGCGCGCCGTGGAACAGTACATGCAGGGAGGCCTGGACCGCAGGGAACTGGAAGAACGGGCGCTCGCCTCCCGTTCCGTGCTGGGCAGGCTGGTCCTGGAAACCCTGAATTCCCGCATGGAGGATGAAGCGTCCATGAAGGAAATGATCCAGGTCAAGGCGCGGGAGGAATTCGTCACGCTTCAGGCTGGTCTGCCCCTGCTGGACATGATCGTGATGATTGCGCCGATGTTCGGCATTCTGGGTACGGCCAGCGGGCTGGTTGAAATATTCAGCGTCTTCGGAATGGATGAAAGTCACGGCCAGATCGCCCAGGGCATCGCCCAGGCGCTGAACACCACGATCGCCGGTCTGGCCATCGCCACGCCCGCCGTCATCGCCCATGTCTATTATTCCCGCAAGCTGGAGCGCATTTCCGCGTTCATGGAGGTGCTGCTCACGGAGCTGATTTCCTTCCGCTATCATTCCCAACGCTGATCCGGCCATGCAGTTTTACCGTAAAAAAAGGAAGAACCATGGGGTGCCCATCGTCCCCATGATCGACATCCTCACCATCCTGCTCATCTTCTTCATCGTCCATACCCAGTGGAAAAAGCCCCAGACCCTGTTGAAGATAGACGTACCGGGAGCGGAATTCATTGAAGGCGCCCCCTCCACGGAACAGCGCGCCGTGCTGGCCGTGACGGAGGAATCCTCCATCTCCCTGAACGGGTACCTGGTGGAAATCGACGAACTGCCGGCCGCCCTGGAGAGGCTGAAAAAGGAAAATCCGGACATCAAGCTTCAGCTTGACGTGGACAAAAAGGCGGCCTTCGGCGTCATCGTAGGCATTTGGGACGCGCTGACGTCTGTGGGTATTGACGCCGGGGAAGTTCCTGCCAGAATAGAAATCAGCAAATCCCCCGCACCATAAATCCTCCAGAAAGAACACCCTCCCGCATGTTGTTGGAAATCGTACAGTATGGAAATCCGGTATTGAAAGAAAAATGCCGCCCCGTGGAACATCTTGACGCCAGTTTGAAAGACTTGGCGAACAACATGCTGGAGACGATGTACGCCGCCGAGGGAGTCGGCCTTGCCGCCCCGCAGGTGAACGCCCGTGCAGCTCGTCGTGATCGACATCCCGGCGGAGGAGGAATCCGTCACCTGGCTGAAAGTGGACGGGGAGGACAAACAGCTGTCCGACATCATGCCGCTGAAGTTTATCAATCCGGTGCTGGAGCCCTACGGCCCCATGCATCCCTGCCATGAAGGCTGCCTGAGCGTGCTGAAGATACGCGCCTCCGTCGTGCGCCCGGACTTCGTCAGGGCTACTCTGACGCTGCTGGACGGCAAACGGGTGACGATAGACTGCAACGGCCTTCGCCCGCTGCCTTCAGCATGAATGCGACCATTTGAACGGCATCCTGTTCGTGGAACGCGTTTCTTCCGCCCAGAAAATCACTCTGCGCAATAAATTGAAGCGCCTGGCAATCGGGTATTGACGGTTTCCCGGACCGGGATTGGACCGTCTGCTTGGAAAAAGCCCCGGCGTCAGGTCAAATCACTCTTGAAATGCCGCGACACGGCGCAGGGCCGGCCAGCATTTTGCATCCTGAGGTGTAAGGGCGTGTGGGGGGGGACTGAGCTTCTTTCTGCACGTTCCTGAATCCTTTTCCATGATCCTTGTTTTACTCCGCATCAGCTCAGGGAGTTAATACCGGGGCGCACAGGAGGTCTTGATTCCTTTTTCGCCAAACAGAGTGATGATTTCCTCGTGGGAGCGGGACGCTCCCATTACTCATCACACCCGGCATGGCTTCCCGCAGTGCGGGGAAGGGAGGGTATTTTCCTCCTTCCAGGTTTCCGGTCATGCCGGGTCTGCCGTTTGACCGTTGAGGCGCATGGAGAATATGGGGAGTGTCATATTTCATCTGTCCATGAGAAGCATTCCCTGCCGACCGTCTCCCTTTCCTTGGATTTTTCCCCAGCCAATGTTTTTCAGAAGAAAACGCCCGGACGGTCATCAACAGGCGCCGCTGCCGGACGAAGGTGGAATTTCAGTCCTGTTCCTGTGGGGCTTCCAGAGAAATATGACCAATGCCTGGAGCAGGAGGGAGGCCATGTTAAACATGAAGATTACAGGAAAGGAACCGGGAAGGAAGAGCGTCACAAGGATGTTGAACAGGCTTCCGCAGAACAGGAACCTGCCGCCAAGGCGTTGAACCCTTACCCATGCTTCATCACTGCTGAAGGCGTAAGGGGTGCGTATTCCCAACCATTTGTTGGGCGCTATCTTGGGACAAGCGTTGACCATGAGCAGGAGGAATATGTTCATGCCTATGAAGATGACTTTGGCCGTGTCTCCCAGACTGACCGTATTGGTCAGGCTTGTCTTTTGAATGGCCAGGCAAAGATAGGAAAACAGGACGACCAGGAAGAATTCACGTATGTGGCCATCTTCGCACCAATTCTCCTGTTGTTTTCATTCCTGCTGAAATGAATGAGCAGAAGGATGATCAGCCGGAGAACCTTCCCGATAAGGAAACCCAGGATTCCCAGGCCAATGAATCCCAGGAGGGCGTCCATGCTGTCCTTATCCGCAAAACGGGTGGGAATGCCGTACTCATTGAAATGCACGGCGACGCGGGCGGGCAGCCGTGACGATACGGCGGCATAGTAAGTCAACACGGGAAACAGGGCGATGGCAAGTTCGCTGAAAATCGGCCCGGTCCACCAGGACGGGGAAGATGGAGCTGGGTGCGGGGATGGCTGCATGGCGTTTAATGGTTGGGCTGCGTTCCGATGATTTTGTCCCGTTTGCCGGAGGATGTTTCGCGGGCCGCCTTGAAATTGCCTATCCAGACCAGTATTTCTGGAGGACGCTCAGGTTGACATCGTAAAAAATGAATTTGCCGTCTCTGTGGTCGCGGACAAGATCGGCTTCTTTCAGAACGGACAGGTGGCGGGAGATGGCGGCTCCGGTGATGCTGAAATGTTCCGCAATTTCTCCGGCAGGCATGGCGCCGTTTTTAAGTATTTCCAGAATTTCACGGCGCGTGGGGTCAGCCAGGGCCCTGAGCGTATGTTGCAGGAAGCTGGATTATTCATTTTACATTTACCTTTATTGTTAAATATTTTTAATACGGACTCCAAGTGGAGTCAATAAAATGGAGAGAAGGCCGGACGCAGGCATTCATTCATCCCGTTCCCGCGTGCCGTGATAGCCGCTCCGGCAGGGTTTATTCCTGAAAAAAGGAAATCGCATTTGCCGGACTGCCGTCCGTTGTCCGGATGCGGGAACTACCATGGTCCAGCGGGAAAATGGTTTAAAGCTGTTTTCCGGGAATATCGCAGGCCCTTGCCGGCCATGGGAAACATGGGCAGGCGCAGATGCGTGAAATTGTTAAAAGGAAATAACGCCTTCCTCGCGGCCCGGAAATATTCCAGAAGCTGCCGCAGAGACGTGCGGCACTCCGGAATGCCTGATGAAGCATGTCAGACGGCGGCGGCTTTCGGCGATTCCCGCTTGACGCGGATCTGGAGGTCCGCCAGAGCGTTCATGTAATAAATGTACGCGTCGAAGGCGGAAGCGTACGGGGTAAAGGAGTTTTCCTTTTCCATGTAATGGAAGTGGTCCGCGCTCTGAAGCTTCCGCCAGACGTGCGTGAGGTCCCCTCGTCATTGGCGGCTTTCACGGGCTTTTCCAGGCGGTAGATTTTGCGGATGGCTTCGTCCTGCATGACGTTTCCGTTCCAATGGGACATGGTGCCGAAGGTGGAGCAGGTCATCTCCTGCGTGCATTCGCAGACGGAGAGGGGCTTGATTTCCCGCACGACCTCGGACGGGGTCATGAAACGGTTGCCGGCATCCAGGCAGGAAATGATCATGGTGCGCCAGGAATTCTGAAAACGCCTGTGGCGTCCGACTGGCGTTCGCCAAGGGTTTCATAGTCCATGGAGAGCGTCGTGACGCTGCCCTGCTGGTGCGTGAGCCAGTCCGCGAACGTGGTCGGGGGAAAAGGGGGTATTCGGGCCATTCCGGATTGGTGCGCATCACGGCCAGGTCATTGGACAGTTCCGGTTGCGGAAGATGGTGGTGGTGGTGTACACCCACGGGGCCAGGAACACTTCATTGCTTTGGAATCCCTTGAGCATGGCGGATTGCCGTCCGCCATGATGCCCTTTGAAGCCGAGCGTTTCCGCCTGGGCGGCAATGGCGTTGGAGTACAGCATGCCGGTATTCATCAGCACGTCGGATTCCTGATGGAAAAGTTTTTTGATCAATACCCTGTGCTCCTCGATCTGTTCCGCGAATTCCTGAGGGAATACACGGAGGCCAGGAGTTGTAGTAGGGCATGATCAGGAAGTCCACGCATCCGGTTTCCGCCAGTTCCTTGAAGGAGGCGATGAGGTCCGGCCGTGGTACAGGGCCTGTTCCAGAATGACGCCGCTGAGCGCCAGGCCGAAGCGGAATTTTTCCCTCCGTCATTTTCCGATCAGCTGCTTCATCAGCCTGTTGGCCGGGAAGTAGCAGCGTTCCGCAACAGTGCTCAAGACGCGTGCGTTCAGGTCGTCGTCTTCATAAAAGGCGTGTTCGCCTATCTTGAAGAAATCGTAATGAATCAGGCGGTTGGGCTGGTGCGCTACGAAGGTGAGGGATATGTTGCTCATGGACGGAGGAGGGCTGGATGATTGGTGGATGCGGATGGTATGTTTTCTGCCGGTTAGCGGTTCAGCACATGTTCATAAACCCTGATGACCTTGTCCGCGGCGGAATCCCAGGTGGAGGCCTTGATGTCCTCCGTGCTTTGTTCCACCACCTTGCGGTACAGCTCTTCGTCCGTGCAGAGGTTCACGATGTGTTCCGCCATCTTGTTGACGTCCCAGAAGTCCGCCTTCAGCGCGCCTTCATGACTTCCGCCACGCCGGACTGCTTGGAGATGACCGCGGAATGTTGAACTGGGGGCCGCTTCCAGCGCGGGAGAGGCCGAAGGGTTCCGATACGGAGGGCATGCAGTAGATGTCCGTGATGGAGAGCAGGTCGTTCACCTTGTCCTTGTTCAGGAAACCGGTGAAGTGGAATTTGTCCCCCACGCCCTTGAAAGCGCCGGATTCGATCAACTGGCGCAGTTTTTCCCCCGTCCCGGCCATGACAAAGCGCACGTCGTCCGTTTGCTCCAGCACCTTGGCGGCGATTTGGAGTGAAGAAGCCGGGGCCCTTCTGGGCGGTGAGGCGTCCCAGGAAAAGCACGAGCTTTTCCGGGAATTTCTTCTTGCCCCTTGAAGACCTTGACCGGGTCCGCCCCGTTGTGGATGGGAAAGATTTTGTGCGGGTCAATGGCGTAATGGCCGCTGACGATGGTGCCCGTGTACTTGCTGACCGGAATGACGGCGTCCGCCTGTTCCATGCCGAATTTTTCAATGTCGTAAATCCAGCCGCGGGCATCCGCTCCGGCGCGGTCGAACTGGGAGGCGTGCAGGTGCACCACCAGGGGCTTGCCCGTGGCCTTCTTCACTTCTACCCCGGCCAGGTAGGTCATCCAGTCGTGGGCGTGGATGACGTCGAAGTCCTGCTGCATGGCGATTTTGGCCGCGATCTTGGAAAATTGAATGACCTTCAGCGCCAGGTCCCCGGCATAGAGGTCTTCCTTGTTTTTGAAAAGCTGTAGGTCCGCCTCGTGGGTTCTGGAGAAGGAAATGCGCCCTTCCTGCGTGAACTGGATCATGCCGGTCTCTCCTTCCACCGTGGTGTAGGGGTCCAGTTCAATGGGGGCGTGCTCCACCATGGCAAAGCTTTCATAGGAGTACTTGCGGTCCACCTGCTCCACTTCCCGGAAAGAGACGTTGTTGAGACCCGTGAGCTGGAATCCGTCCGTGTGGACGGAAGGATCGGCCTTGGGAACGATCACCCTTAAATCCACCTTTTTGCCAGTGCTTTGGAAAGACCCAGGCAGGCGATGCCCAGACCTCCGTTAACCAGTGGTGGAAACTCCCACCCTAATGTAAGAACTTTGATATTACTCATTGGTTGATGTGGGTTGTCGGTGTCGGGAAGAATGCAGTGGTACGGCGTGTTATACACCACAACCATAAAATCAAATTTTTCATGTCCGGTCTAGAGTAATAATTAGTAATTTTGTTCTATTAATGAAAAGAAAAATGGTGGTTTAGTTCAATCTTGCGTTCGTCATGGAATTGATTAGCATGGGCAGAGCGTTTCCTTATTTTCCCTTCTTTTGCTCCCATGTGCGCCGCCTTCCACAACACTGAAAAACGGAAACTGCCCCTTGTCCGCGGCCCTGTGATCAGGCGGGAGTATGGAAACGTCATTTCCAAAATAACTCTCAGCGTGTGGATTGCGGAAGAGGGTCTCGTCAGGGTGGCTTATTTTCCCGGCGCGGTGGCTGAAGATGAGCCGAGTTACGCCGTCAGTCCGGAATACGTGGCGCCAGGCGCAGAAATCCGGGAATATGACGAACCGGGAATTCATGTCATTGAAACGCGCCTGCTGCGGATTCGCGTCCGGACGGAAGAGCAGAAAGTGGATTTTTACGATATTGTCACGGACGAGCCGCTGCTCACGGATGAAAGCGGATTCGGCCGGGAATCCAAGGACTGGACGGGGGATTGCCGCGTATGGATCCGGAAACATCTTCAGGACACGGAACACTTCTTCGGCCTGGGGGACAAGCCCTGCGCCCTGAACCTGAGGGGCAAGTATTTCTCCATGTGGGGAGCGGACCATTACGATTTTCACGAGGAATCCGATCCCCTGTACAAAAGCATCCCCTTTTTTCTCAGCCTCAGGGAAGGGAGGGCCTACGGGCTGCTGTTTGACAATACGTGCCGCTCCTACTTTGACTTCGGCGCGACGGATGAAACGGTTCTTTCCTTCGGCTCCTTCGGCGGCCTGATGAATTATTACTTCATCTACGACCGCCGTCCCCTGGACATTGTGGCCGCTTACACGCGCCTTACCGGCACGCCGGAATTGCCGCCCCTGTGGGCCCTGGGCTACCACCAGTCCAAATGGAGCTATTACCCGGACAAGGCCGTGTTCAACCTGGTGGAGCGCTTCCGGGACCTGGCATCCCCTGCGACGCCGTACACCTGGACCAGCACTACATGAGGAACAAGGAGGGGTTCACGTGGGATTTGCAGAATTTTCCGCATCCCGCGGGCATGGTCGGCACGCTGAAGGAGCAGGGAATCAAGACGGTGCTGATCGTGAACCCCGGCGTCAGGATCAACCCGGAACACCCGGTGTGGAGGGAGGGCATGGAACGCAACTATTTCTGCCGCCGTTCGGAGGGCAACCTGCTGTCGGAGGAAGTCTGGCCGGGGCTGTGCAACTTTCCGGACTTCACCTCCCCCGCCGTACGGGACTGGTGGGCGGAACTGTACAGGAAGGACATTGAGGAAATCGGCGTCTGCGGCCTGTGGAACGACATGAACGAGCCGGTCGTTTTCCCGGACCGCACGTTCCCGATGGATACCCGGCACGAGTACGACGGCATGCCCTGTTCCCATGAAAAAGCCCACAATATTTACGGTCAGTGTATGGCGGAAGCCTCCCGGGAGGCGATGAAGCGCCATGCCCCCGGCAGAAGGCCCTTCCTGCTCTCCCGGTCCGGATTTGCGGGATTGCAGCGTTTTTCCGCCACCTGACCGGGGACAACCGCTCCAACTGGGAGCATTTGAAGCTGGCCAACTTCCAGTGCCAGCGCCTTGCCGCCTCCGGCATCTCCTTTGCCGGGTCGGACGCGGGGGGCTTTCTGGGCCACCCCACGCCGGAACTGTTCTGCCGCTGGATGCAGATGGCCGCCTTCCACGGCCTGTTCCGCAACCATTCCTCCGGGGAATTCGGCGGCCAGGAACCCTGGATGTTCGGGCTGGAAGCGGCCGGATACGTGAAAGCCGCCATAGAAGGGCGCTACCGCCTCCTTCCCTATATTTATACCCAGTTCCACCGTTATGCGGAAACGGGCATGCCCGTGCTGCGCTCCCTGGCGCTCCAGTGTTTCGAGAACATGGACACCTACTGGCGCGGCGCGGAATTCTTCTTCGGGGACCATCTGTACGTCATCCCCATTCATGAACCGCAGGAAGGGGGCCGTTTTCTCTACATTCCGGAGGGCGTCTGGTATTCCTACCATGACGACAGCCTGATGAGGGAAACCGGGAGGGACGTGTGGGTGAAGTGCCCGCTGGACTTCCTGCCCGTGTATGTCCGCGGCGGGGCGGTGGTGCCGCGCTGGCCCGTCCAGCAGTATGTTGGGGAAATCCCGCGGCCTCCGCTGTCGCTCGATGTCTGGTGGGCCCCGTCCGGGGAAGTGGAATCCCGGTTGTATGAGGATGCGGGAGACGGTTACGGCTACAGGCACGGGGAATGCGCCGAGCACGAATTCCTTTTCCGGGGCGGCCCTTCCTCCCTGGAATTGTCATGGACCTGTAGGGGAGACCCCTGCGCCTTCCATGAATCCGCGGAAGTGGTGCTGCACGGCCTGTCGGATGCGGTTTCCGTCGCGGCGGCCATGGACGGCATTCCCTGCGGTTCCGTCAGGAGGGACGGCAGGGTATGGAGAATTCCCGTGGAGGGCAAATTTGACCGCCTTTCCGTCACTTGGGACCGGGAAAACCTGTTTTCCGCATAAACGGGAAGGAGGGAACAGAAATCAAGGCAGGTGGAAGCTGTGCCTGACCGTCTCCCTTTTCAGCTTCAGTTCCCGCCATTCGTGCGTGAGGGTGGAGGAAGCCACCACGCCCCCTCCCGTGCACAGGGCCAGCCTGCGGCCCTGCCAGTACATGGAGCGGATGCCTACCAGGCAGAAAAAATCCCCGTCCAGCAGCAGGCCGAAGGGCGCGCCGAAATGGGGAGGGCAGCGCAGGCGGGAACGCCAGTCGTCCAGCTGGGCGAGCGTCTCCTCCGTGCGTGGCTGGGAACCCAGCGCGGGCGTGGGATGCAGCAGGCGAATCCAGTGGTCGGGCGGCAGGGGGCGGTCCGCCTCCAGCGTCAGGTAGGTGACGAAGTGGATCAGCGTGCCGAGATTCAGCACCCGGCGGGGCGTGCGGCTGACGCTGCCGCAGGGGGACAGGCGGGAGAGGATGCTCCCGGCCACGATTTCATGCTCCCGGATTTCCTTGTCGTCGTTGATGAATACGCCTTCATCCTCCGGCCGCGCCGTTCCGGCCAGGGCCATTGTGGTGAGGCGGCGGCCCTGCTGGTGGAACAGGGTTTCGGAGACGCTCCGCAGAAGCCTTCCTTCTCCGTCCACCAGGCATAGGGATAATGGGAGGGGGAGCTTCCGAAGGCCCTGCGGATGAGTTCCCGCGGAACGTGCGGCGGCTGAAGCTCCCCGAACTGGGGTGTGGCCGGGACGCTCTTGACCAGGCGGCCGGAGGCGATCTGCCCCATTATTTCCGTGAACACCTGAGCATAGGCGTCCGGGGACGGGGCCTCCCAGCGGATTTCCGGAGCGGGGGGCAGTCCGTCCTCCGGCTCGGGAAGGGAATGCAAGGCAGCGGGAATCTTCCAGGGCAGGGGATCGTCCAGCCTGAACGTATTGACGTAAAAGGCGGCTCCGGATTCGGGAGGAACGGCCGATTCCCGGAACGGTCCTTCCCCCAGCAGCAGGCCGGCGAAAGGATGCTTGATGAGGGCTCCGGATGGTGAAAATGGCATTTCCATGGAAAAAGAATTTGGGAAGGGCGGGTCGCGTTTCAGCTGGATGCGAATGGCCGTCTATTCTTCCGGGAGGTCCTTGTTGTCCCGGTTGACGACGGCTTTGAATATGGAGAAAATGCTTTGGGAGCCAAAGACATCCTGAATGACGTCCTTTTGCCACAGGCGGCGCCGGTTCATGTACGTTAAAACTTCGTTGATCTTTTTTTCCGCGTAATTGAATTGGTAGGTCCGTCCGTATATTCCCAGGATATAAGCCTCTTTGAAGGAAAGGCTGTCGGATAACAGGGAAACGTAGTGTTCTCTTTCTTCGCCGGAAAAATTCGCATTTCCAAAGAGCATGTGGGCGAAAGAAAAGAACGATCTTAAAAACGGGGAAATGGAGGCATCCGCCTGGCGGATGGTATTTTCCTCGGAGAGGGAACGCTTTTTACAGTTTTGCAGCTTCAGGCCGACGGACTGAACGACGTCGAACAGATGGGAGAACCCTTCATGTCCGGTTTTCAGATAGGGAGACCGGCAATTCCTGTAAAAAGTGATTTGGGTGTTGTTGACCAGATTGTGCAGATGATGCAATTGGTTATAGAAGGAATTCTCAAACATTTGCCTGTTCATGAGGCATTGCTGCTCCGACAATTGCTTGCATTGCGTATATTGAAGCAGAATGGTGATGACCAGGCCGGAAAAAGCCAGCCCCGTGAACAGCGTGCTGGCCAGGATAAACTGGTTGGCAAATTCGGAAATGCTTGTCGGATAAGGCAGATGGGTTATTTGGGGAATGAAATGATGTTCCAGAACAAGTAACAAGATGATGAGAACAGGGGATACGAGCAGGAACCAGATGAGGTATTTGCGTTTGATGCAAATATGTTCGGAATCTTTTCCCGCATGAGGGGGAAGGGGATGATGACTGGATTCGGCTTGTTTCATATCGGTTCGGCGTCGTGTTCCGGAAAATCCGCGGCTTGTTCCTTCAAGGGCCATGCTAATGAATGCTTTTCCGGAATCAATGTTTTTCACCGGGTGCGCAGTGTGCATACGGGAAATGTCATGTCTTTTAGGTTGACGCTGGCGGAGCGGCAAGTAATCTTTAGCGAGCCTTTCCACGATTGCCGCCATGGATGATTCGACGCCTTCAACACTGTCCGCCGGGATTCCCGTAAAGGCCATGCTGGCGGAAGTGCGCAAGCCGCTGGGGCCGGTGTGGTGGTGCGTGTTTGTCGCCAGCGTTCTGCTGGCCGCCTGGGGCGTGGGGTGGAGTTCCTGGCGCATCGCCGCGGAAGGCGTGGGCGTGCTGGGGCTGAACAACAACGTGGTGTGGGGGCTGGACATCGTGCATTTCGTCTTCTGGATAGGGCTGGGGCATGCGGGCACCCTGATTTCCGCCGTGCTGCTGCTGACGCGCCAGTCCTGGAGAAGCCCGATCGCCCGCGGGGCGGAACTGATGACCCTGTGCGCGGTGGTGTGCGCCGCCGTGTTCCCCGTGGTCCACGTGGGGCGCGTCTGGATGGCCTGGATGGCCGGACCCCTGCCGGAGGTGAGCGGCATCTGGCCGGACATGGCCTCCCCCCTGATGTGGGACGTGATGGCCGTCAGCACGTACTTCCTGCTTTCCCTGACTTACTGGTACATTGGCCTGATTCCGGACTTCGCCCTGCTGCGCGACTGCTGCACGGGGCGCTTGAAACGCCGCTACGGGCTGCTGGCGCTGGGCTGGCAGGGAACCGGGCGGCAGTGGAGGGCCTATGAGAAGGCCAGCCTGCTGTTCGCCGCCATTCTGACCCCGCTGGTGGTCTCCGTCCATTCCGTGGTGAGCTTTGACTTTTCCGTGACCCAGGTGCCCGGCTGGCACCAGAGCATCTTTCCGCCCTATTTCGTGGGGGGCGCCATTTTGAGCGGCATGGCGATGGTGCAGCTGATTCTGCTGGCGGTGCGGCGGCTGATGGCCGGAAGCGGCGTGCGGGAGGCGATCACGCCCGCCATCCTGAATCTGAGTTCCAAATTCGTGCTGGCCCTGGCCCTGGTGATGGGGGCCATGTACCTGTGGGAGCACATGGCCGTGCTGCTGAATGGAGGCGCTCCGGAATTGTTCCCGGGACGGAATCCGGTGGGCGCCGTTTTCATGGCCGCCATGATCGCCGGGAACGTGGTTCTGCCCCAGTTGTTCTGGTTCCGCTCCCTGCGGACCAATCCGCTCGTCATCGTCGTGGTGGCTCTGGGGGTGCTTGCCGGCATGTGGATGGAGCGGTTCTGGATTGTGGTGGATTCCCTGAAGGCGTCCCTGCTGGCGGCCAATGCGGGGGATTACTTTCCCAGCCTGACGGACCTGGCCATGATGGCCGGAAGCGCGGGCCTGTTTACGGCCCTGTACATGATCCTGGTACGCGTCACGCCCTTCTTTTCCCTGTGTGACGTGCGGGAACAACAGTCTCTGGACAGGGAGGGCAGGGCATGAAAAAACGCATCGTATCCGGCTGGGTGCTTTCGTTCTCTTCCGAGGAGTCCCTCCTGGAAGCCGTTAAAGAGCTGTTGAAGGAGGAAGGTCTGCTCTGGGAAGTCTGCGCGCCTTATCCCTGCGCCGCCGTACGGCTGGCCAACCGCCATGCGGGACGGGCCGTGGGCGCGGGGGTGCGGCTGTGGGCGGTGGCGGGCGGCCTGTGCGGCTTTCTGGCCGTGGCCCTGTGGATTTACTGGACGCAGTTCTGTGCGGACCCCCTGGTGACGCAGGGCCGGGTGCAGGGCTGGGAAAGCTGGCCCGCCTATGTTCCGCCCCTGTTTGAAGGCACCCCTGCTGGGCGCCGGAGTGCTGACCGCCCTGGGATTCCTGAAAGGGGCTTTTCTTCCCAAATGGTACGACTGGGCCTTTGACTGCGATTTTTTCAGGACGGATGAGCACGGAGACGGTTATTTTATCCTGCTGGAAGGAGAGGACGGAGAACGCGCCGCTGCGCTGGCCGTATCCCTGAATCCCGCGGCTGCCGAATATATTGGCGGGGAAGGAGGCCGTTCGTGAAAAGGGCCCTGGCGGTGGTTGCCGTTCTGGCTGTGCTGGCGGCAGGATGGTTCCTGGTTCATGACGACGGGGGCAGGAAAGCCGTTCCCCACATTTTTGACAACATGAGCGAGCGCCCGCTGACGGACGCGCAGCACGTGGAAGCCGCCTCCACCCCTGCGGGCAGGAAGGTCCGTTTGCTGCCTCCGCGCGCCGTGGCCCAGTCCGTGGGCGGGGCGTATGCCGCGCGGGACAGGGACCTCCGGGACGTTTTCGCAGGGGACGGCTCCTATTTTTCTTCCGGCCGGACGCAGGGAGGGGATGAGGAAGCCATGCCGCTGGAACTGGGCGGCGTTTCCCGGAGCCGGGACGTCCTGGCGGAGGGAAGGGTCTTGTACGCGGTGCACTGCGCCGTCTGCCACGGGCCGGACGGAAGCGGCCGGGGAAACATGGCCGCTTATGAATCCTACCCGCAGATAGGCTCGTTCCGGGATGAAAAGTATGCCTCCTATTCCCCCGGCAGGATGTTCCGGAGCATCCGCCTGGGGCAGGGCAACATGCCGGCCTTCGGCCATGTGCTGAGCGCGCGGGAAATCTGGTGCCTGGTGGCCGTCGTCCGGGAGATGCAGGCCGGCTCCTCCCCCGCAGAAAAAACGGAAAATTAAAGGAAAGACATTACTCATGAACAGGAATGCAGCATCAACCGGGCGGGAGCGCAGGGACAGGGCGGGATTCCGCTGGGCCGGGCGCTCCCTGGCGCTGGCTCTGTGGCTGATCTCCGCGCTTCTCTGGTGCGTGCTGATGCGCCAGTCCTACATCGCGATGCCGTGGGACGACATATCCGCCTTCGGCGTGAAACTTTATGAAATGCGCGGCCCCTTTGCCGCCGCCGGCATGAGCGTGGGGCTGCTGGGCACGGGTATCTGCCTGGGCTGCCTGTTCTGGCTCTGCCTGTCCTGCGTGACGGGGGCCGGATGGGGAATCTCCCTGCGGCGCGTGCTGGCCGCCGGATTGTGGGGGAGCCTTCCCGGCGTACTGACATTGGCGGGGACGGTCGGCTGCCTGACGACGGTAATTTTTCCGGAAGCGGCCCGCTACTGGGGTGTGGCGGATGTTTCATCCCCCGGCGTCCGGGCGTTCAGCGTGATGGACTGGTCCGATCTTTCCTGGTGGAACCCGGCGTGGCTGTACGTGCGCATGGGAATACTGGCGGTGCTGGCGTGGAGCATGGCCCAGATATGGATGACGCTGACCGCCGGGGATTCCGTCTGGAAGCGTTCCTTCCACCGCGGAGCCGCCGCCTTCAGCATGATTGCGGCGGTCATGGCGCTGGGCGTGCTGGGATTTGACGTGCTGGCCGGTCCGGGCGGCGCGGCGCTCTCCATGTTCCCCGTGTACATGATTGCCTGGGTTCTGCTTGCCTCCCTGGCGTTTGCCGTGCTGGCCGCCGTCTGCCTGAGAAGGCTGGAAGGCGGAAAATCCCTTTCATGGACCCGCATGGGCGGCATGCTGACGGCCATGGTGCTGATCAAGGCCTACATCACCTATTCCCAGTACCTTATCACCTGGTATGCCTCCATTCCCGGGGAAATGACCTTTTACACGGCGGCCCTGTCCGGGTGGTCCGGAGTGCTGGCCGCCGCGCTGGTTCTGGAGTTGCTGGTTCCCTTCCTCGTTCTTCTGTTCCCCGCGCTGCGGCACAGGCCCTCCGCACTCCTCTCCGTCTGCGCGTGCATCCTGGCCGGTTCCCTGCTGGAAGCCTGCTGGATATTCTGCCCGCGGCTGGGGCTGGAATTACATGCGTGGGGAACGTGGACGCCCCTTCTGCTGCTTCTGGCGGCGATGGGAGGCATTGCCGCCGTTTCCATCCTGGGCGCGCTGAGCGTCCGCAACGTATTTCCCCGGTCATGATGAAGAATTCCGCTCCCGCTCCGTCCGCTTCCGGCTTCCATCCGGCAGAGCGCCTGCCGCTCTTCTGGCTGGCGGCGGCCTGCGTGCTGGGCCTGTCATGGTCGCTGGCGTATGCCTTCGGCTTTCTCTTCGGAGAGCCTCTGCCGTGGCCGGCGGGGCGCCTGATGTTCGCCTTTTACGGAATTCTGGTTTATGGATGGGCCCTCCCGGTCCTGTTCTCCCGCATGAACGGCACGAAAGGGAAGTGGACCCGGCTGGCGGCGTGGTGCTGGCACGGCTGTCTGGTCCTGGGTTTGGCGTCCATTGCGGCCGGAGACGGCAGCGGGCTGCTGCTGATGCCCTTTGACTGGTGGGTCTGTCCTGTTTTTGCCCTCATTACCGCCGGAATGGCCTGCGCTGTGTGGTCGGGGCCGCTGGTGTGGCCTCTGCGCCTCCTGTTCTGCTCCTCCGCCGGGTGCATGGCCGCGGCCCTTCTGGTTCTGTGGCATACGCGGACCCTCTCCATGAACGGCCTGCTGGATTCCTCCTCCCTGGAAGCCTGCCTTTCCTGGGGGCTTGCCTGTGCGGCGCTGGGCGCCGGGGCGCTCCGGCTGGGGCTGGCGTCCGGCAGGTGGTTCCGCGTCTTGTCCGTCTGGATGGCCCTTGTGCTGGCGGCGGCTCCGCTGATCGGCGGCCTGGCCCGTTTGCGGGGATTTCCCGTGCCGTGGGCGCTTGCGGAGGCCGGCATGATATGGTCCTGGTGCGCTGCCCCGGCTGTCGTGCTGGCGGCTCTCTATCTGTGGACGGCCTCCGGAACGGAATCCGGAACATGGTTGAAAACGGGATGTTCCCTGCTGGCCCTGGCGGCGGCCTGGAACGCGTTTGCCGGAAGCCTGCCGGAAACGGCGCAGTTTTCCCTTTCCTCCTGGCATGAGGCGGAACTGTGGGCGTTCCTGGGGGCCGGAGTGCTGATGATGGCCGGCCGGCCCGCGGAAACCGGAAAACTTTCTCCGGCCTGGTGGATGCTGGCGGCGGGAATTGGCGGCGTGCTGCTGGCTTACGCGGTAGGCGTGGTCGCCTCCGTGGATGTGACGGCTTTTCCCTATGCGAAGCGTGCGGAACTGATGAGCGGCTGGGTGGGCTTGGCCGCCTGCGTGCATGCCGTAGCCATGCTTCCGTGCCTGGCGGGTGCCCTGTGGCTGTGGAAGCCGGATTCCGCCGGAAAACCGGATCAACCTGGAACCCTCCGCATGCTTCCGGCTCTGGGAACTGCCGTTGCTGTGATTTTCGTGGCTCTGGCGGCTGTCCTGCTGCATGCGCCTTCTCCTTCATCCCTGGAGGTCAAGCGCCCCGTCCAGGATGCGGAAGGCGCCCGTATCTACGCTGCGGAAGGGTGTGCGCTGTGCCATACCCAGGTGATCCGCCGCTCCATGTCCGGCAGGGACTGGCAGACGGCGATCGACCGGGGAACGGACCCGGATTTTCCCTACCGCGTCAGCGAACCGGAGGATGCGGATGCCGAATTCAACCGTGAAGGAGCGCCGCAAATGGGAGTGGCCTCCGTCGGGCCGGACTTGAGCAACGCGGCGGAATACGCGGCAGGCAGGCTGGAATATGAAGACGCCGTTTCCAGAAGCACGCGCCGTGCCGCCCAGCCGCAGGAATGGCTGGCCCTGCATCTCTACAATCCCCGGGAGCCCCAGTTCAGAACTCCCTGGAGCGTATGCGCCGCCATGCCGGGCATGTTTGAATACCGCCGGATTCAGGGGAATGCGCCTTCCGCCGGGGCTCTTCCCGTTCTCACGGAACCGGGGTGGGAGCTGGCGCCCTCTTCCCGCGGACGGCATCTGCTAGACTACCTGTCCTCCCTCAGAAGACTGGAGCCTGAACGAAAAAGAGACGCGGGGGATTCATTCGCGGAAATGTCCCATATCCATCCGGAATATGCCGCCCATCCCCCCGTAGTGGACAGGGAACGTCTGAAAAAGGCGCGCGCCGCCGCCGTGATGGAAAAGGGAAGGAGCGTCTATCTTTCCAAGTGCGCCATTTGCCACGGCAGCGACGGCATGGGGGACAAAGTGACGTATCCGCCCCTGGCCGGATCGGAATGGCTGAAGGAAAAGCCTGTCGCGGAAATCGTCAAGATCATTACCGAAGGGCTGACGGGGCCGATCACGGTGGCCGGAAAGGAATGGAACTCCACCATGCTTCCTCCGGGAGTTACGGACCCGCGCGACCTGGCGGACCTGCTGACCTTCCTGCGCCGCCACTTTGGCGGAATGGAAGGGGAAACCTACACGCCGGAACAGATAGAGGAGATGCGCTCCAGCAAGTAATTCCGTCAAGGGGGAATGGACTTGTGGAGGATTCCCCAGTCAGCTGCCGGCAGTCTCTTCCTGAAGCAGCGCTTTTACCGTTTCCGGTTCACCGCGTAAAACGGCGTTTTCCAGAGGAGTCCGGCCTTCCTTGTTCCGGATGGAAGGATCAGCCCCGGCATTCAGGAGAATGGCAAGCTCTTTCTCGTTCCGGTGGTAGTGCAGGGCCGTATTGCCCTGGTTGTCCTGCATGTTGGGATCGGCCCCGTTTTGCAGGCACCATTCCAGAAGTTCCTCGGAAAGTGAGCGGTTCAAAATGGGAAAGGATGAAAGGTCGGCTCCTTGTTGGCGCACCCATATGAGCAGCATTCCCTGCGTTTTGACATCGTCCGGAAGGGAGGCTTCAAGAATGCCTGCCAGTGCCGCATTCAGTTCATTCCTGTCTGCGCGGTAATTTCCTGTATTGATGCGGCGCAGGGATTCGACAAGAGAATGGTGAGTTCCGCCCGTCCGGGTGTGGAACATTTCAATCCTCCGCGCGATCTGGGTGTCCCGCGGCCTCCTTTCATATTCCCGCCACCAGCTGGCTCCCTCAACAACCAGAGCCACCAGAATTCCTGCGGCCACCCATTTTCTGGCCCGGGAAGTTTTCTGAGCAGGCGGGGAATAGGAATCCGTTTTGAAAATCATTCTGTCTTGATGCCATTTTTTTCACGTCTTGTCCACTCATCAATAAGGGCCGTTCTTCCCGCTGGAAAAACGGCCCCGGTTGAGATGGATAATACCGTGTTCAGCTCAGTGCTTCCACCAGCCTGTCTCCAAAGGCGGAGCAGGAGAGTTCCGTGGAGCCGGGAATCATTTCCGCAGACAGGATTCAAATTTGCAGGCTCTTTGTTCCGAATGAAAAGAATTGATGTTTAATTATTTATAATCAATAAATGTATTTTTTATTCCCTTTTCATAACATTTATTTTCCGCTTGATTCCTGCATTGTTTTAACCTTTCCTCTCATGTTCCGAAGGATGATTGGACAACGCATTAAACGTGTTGATAGGCTCAGGGAAGGTCGTCAGGCTACCGGAAGACTGATTGGTTCAGGCTTTCGTTCCTCTACAGTTGTCCATTGTGGATACTGCGGACTTGTTGAGAGGAAGAATAAGAGTCGGCTTGAAAAATATCAGCGGAAATGTGGTCAGGCTTCCCGATGTGATTGACGATCGTACGTCGGATTTCTTTTTCTACACAAGCTTGCAGGCCGGGAGGACCTACCGATTGAATTCCAGGGTAGGGAAAATCACCTTCTCTCAAGAGTTGCCATGTCTTGAGCTGTCTCCAGGAGAAGAATACAGGTTTGACATTCCCGTCGATATTTCCCAAATTTCCGAAAAATTGATGAAAGGGCAATCCGCTGAATTGGAAATGCTCTTCTGCAACTGGCATGGAACGGGATGTTTCCATGGCGTTCTGGAAACAACCGAGTCCGTACTTTTATGAAAAAACTTCTTCTTCCCTGCCTGATCCTGTTGACCTGCCTCCCGTCTTTTGGAGGCGGATTCAACTTTTGGCCGGAGAGCAAGGAGGTGGAATGTTCCGTTGTTCTGGCATCCGAACCTGTCGAGGCGGGCAAGCCTTTTCCGGATTTTACCCTGGTCTTTACCAATAAAAGCCGGAAAGAAGTGCGCCTGCTGGACAGCTTCTATCCTTCAAAATGTCTGAAACCGGATATCATTCTGGAGATATGGGATGGAGAAGCCAGAGAAATGGCTTATTACTGGGCGCGTTACCGTGTTGAACGCAGTGTAGAGAACACGAAGTTCGCCGTGTTGAAGCCGGGATTCCCTTCCAGGTTCCTATCCGGGGGTTTGCGAAACATGTCATTTATCACCATCCCTTGGAAAGGGGGAAGAAGTATTTGATGAAAGTGACTTACCGGGACGGTTACGGCACACCGGGCCGTTCGGTAGGATACGTAGCAAGGAAGGAATTTGTGACAAAATGACTTTATGATAAAACCAGCCCCGTTCTTGCAACAAGAACGGGGCTTTTTCATGGAAAGAAGGCTCCACCTTCTACCCTGGAATCAGAAGGTACACAAGCTTTGCTCAACTGCTATAGCCAGTTAAGCTACGCAAAAGGAGGCATGAACACGATGAAGTGCGGGCATATATTGGAGGCTGGCTCAAGGAGAAACACATGGGACAAGTTGATGGATATCACGACAGTTGCGTCTTGTTTTTATAAGTACGCATTTATATTTATATCATGTCATTATTGGAAAAATGGAAATTGTTGTTGCTCCTCCCATTCCTGTTCTTTGCCGGTATGCAGGAGATAAAGGCAGACAGTCAAATGCCCCTCTCATGAATGAAGAGCAAATCATCTCCTGCCAGCAGGGCAACATGGAAGTTCTCTCTTCCTATCTGGGATCTGGCAATATGGTCGTCATGGCCTGTGTGTACAAAGGCTGAATGGGAGCCTCCCTCTTCCAAAAACGGCAAGGGAAAGCTGACCTCATATGCCACTGTTGTCAGGTCGCCGCATCGAGACTTCCCGGTGGGAGCTAAAATAAGATGGATAAATTACATGGAGGAGGTCAGTGACATTCCCAAGGAGACGCTTGACCAGTGGCAGTCACTGGCAGGCAAGCTAATTTATATCATCAATCCCTGGCGGAAACTACAAAAGGAAGAAGGGGATATAGCCACCGCACAAGATGGCACCGAAGAAATATCGTACAGTTTCAACTTTCCTATTGCCGATCACACCTACTATAATAATTTGCGGGCTGTGCTGGACATCCCGGTTAAAACTGCCTCCTCTCCTCCCCGCGTAGCTACGCAGGCGGAGATTGACAATGACCATGATAATTTTCTCCGTGGGACAGCCCGGAAATTACGTCAAAACGACGTGGTCCTGGCTGTTATTATTTACAAATATGTAAGTACCGACCAGGGAACGACGTTTTACGCTCGTGTCATTCAATCTCTCCGGGGGACATTCCGGTGGAAGCTCTGGTCAAGTGGACCAGTCCATATCAGAAACTGCCTGCGGGCAGTCCTCCGGTAACAAAAACAACTCTCAGTTGTTACTTAACGTATGTTCTCTCTGAGTCAAAGAACGTGAAAGAACTGGGGGAAGATCCAGAGGACTTTAAACCTGCATCCACCGTATATTCCTCACAGGTACTGCTGGGAGCCTACGATCTGGGTAATCATGTTGATTATTTCCCCATGACGGAGAGTGACCCGGGCCGTGCCATGAAAAAGCTCCTGCATATTGAACCGGCAAAAATTACCGCCGAATCGGAAGCAGCCCGCTTTAAACCGGAATCCGGCAAGTAGCCTGGTTTTCATCCCTTGCTTCCATTTTGGAAAAAGGAGGGTGTGATTCTTTATCAAAGAATGTCCGGTTTCTTGGCATTTCTTGGTCCGCGGGAGGTTTTCTGAGCAGGCAGGGAATAGGAATCCGTTTTGAAAATTATTCTGTCTTGATGCCATTTTTTTCACGTCTTGTCCACTCACAACAAGGGGCCGTTCTTCCCGCTGGAAGAACGGCCCCGGTGAGATGGATAATACCGCGTTCAGCTCAGGGCTTCCACCAGCCTGTCTCCAAAGGCGGAGCAGGAGAGTTCCGTGGAGCCGGGAATCATTTCCCGCAAGGTCGAAGGTGACGGTTTTTCGGAAATGGTTTGGTCAATGGCCTGGATAAGGAGGTCCGCGGCTTCCGTCCAGCCCATGTAGCGCAGCATCATTTCCGCGGACAGGATGACGGAGCTGGGGTTGGCCTTGTTCAGTCCCGCCAGTCTGGGGCCCGTTCCGTGGGTGGCTTCAAAGATGGAATGCCCGGTGAGGTAGTTGATGTTTCCGCCGGGGGCGATGCCGATGCCGCCTACCTGCGCGGCGAGCGCGTCGGAGATGTAGTCCCCGTTCAGGTTGAGCGTGGCCACGACGTCGAAGTTTTCCGGATGGAGCAGGATTTCCTGAAGAAAGGCGTCTGCAATGCAGTCCTTGATCACGATGCCGTTGGGAAGGCGGAGCCAGGGGCCGTCCCCAATGGGCTGGGCGCCGTATTCCCGGCGCGCCAGGTCGTAGCCCCAGTCGCGGAAGCCGCCTTCCGTGAATTTCATGATGTTGCCCTTGTGCACCAGCGTGACGCTTTCCCGGCCGTTTTCCACGGCGTAGTCGATGGCGGCGCGCACCAGGCGCTCCGTTCCTTCCCGTGACACGGGCTTGATGCCGAAGCCGGAACTTTCCGGGAAGCGTACTTTTTTCATGCGGTCCGGGAAGACGCGGCTCATGGTTTCAAAGAACAGCCTGGCGTCCTCGGAGCCTTCCTTGAATTCGATTCCGGCGTAGATGTCTTCCGTGTTTTCCCGGAAAACGACCATATCCACCTTTTCCGGGGCCTTCACGGGCGTTTCAATGCCGTTGAAATAGCGCACGGGGCGCAGGCAGACGAACAGGTCCAGGTCCTGGCGCAGGGTCACGTTCAGGCTGCGGATGCCGCCGCCGACCGGAGTGGTGAGGGGGCCCTTGATGCCGACCAGGTAGGTGCGGAACGCCTCCACCGTTTCTTCTGGGAGCCAGGTTCCCAGGTTGTCAAAGGATTTTTGTCCGGCGAAAACTTCATACCACGCGATGGAGCGCTTCCCCTGGTAGGCTTTGTTCACGGCCGCGTCAATCACGCGGAGGCGGCCGCCCAGATTTCCGGGCCCGTTCCGTCACCGATGATGAAGGGGATGATGGGCCTGTCCGGCACGCAAAGCCTGCCGTTCTGCATGGTGACGGCCGCGCCGTCTGCGGGAGGGGTGAATGTTAAGTTGGCCATGACGTGCGTTCCTTTATAGGACGCGGCGCGCTTTGGCAAGATAAAAGAACGGCGCTTCCGGGCGTCCGTGCCTTTTCCGGAAGTCAGAACCAGCCGTCTTTTCCCGCGCTTTCCCGGGAATCCTCCGCTCTTTCCTGCAGGCGGCGCAGGAAGTTTTCTTCCGCCTGCCGCTTCAAGTCGCTTTCCATGATGTGTTTTCTGGCCGCCTCGTTGAGCTGGTTGACGGCAATGGCCGCATCCCGGTGGGTGAGCTTGTTCCAGAGGCCCGCGTCATCCCGAACCACGCGGAGGGAACCTTCGATCATCTCGCAGGAGACCAGTTTGCCGTGCAGGCCCTCCGCGGTGACGGGTCCTTTTCCCGCCGGGGGAATGATGATCCGGAGCGGCTCCGGGCCGTCCAGGTCAACGCCGCCGTGCGCCCGGTAGGCGGCTTTCAGGACCAGCGTTTTTTTGCTCCACCACCACGTGGTGGAATACTGGTATTCGTATTCGAACGTCCGTTCCACCGTCACCAGGTTGGCCACCTTTTTGTCATTCTGGACAATGAGGGTCAGGCCGCCGTGGTCGGAGGAGAATCCCTTGTTGATGAACGTCAGGCCCACTTCCTTTCCGGCCTCGATCAGTTTTTCGGCCACTTCCATGGGTTTTTCCACCGGAGCGGTGATGCAGGAGCGGATGCCCCAGAACAGCACGGCTAGTATTCCGGCAAGAACGGCGCCCCTGGTAATGACGATGGCCAGGGGGGAGTGGAGAAAGGATGAATGGGGAGGACGCATGAGAGAGGTTTCCGGGTATGCGGATGCGGCGGGTTGCCGGGAAAGTCAGGGTTCCGGGTCCTCATGGGAACCGTCCTTCCTGATGGGAGGAAGAAACATGGCCAGGAAGGCGAAGGCGATGACGGTCAGGTCGTCCAGCTGGCCTACTCGGGAATGAAATCGGGAATCAGGTCAATGGGGAAAAGGCGTAGGCCGCCGTCAGCAGGAGGAGTACCAGCTTCCTTTTGGTAAAAAGCCGTGGTTCTCCCTCCCGGCTGCGGAAATAGTTGATGGCCCGGACCAGCAACTGCTGATGGGGGCGTTGGGAGGAGTGGAAAGTTTGTTTTTCATGTGATTGTGTAAGAGAATGTTTGCCGGAACGGAAGGATTGCCGTCCGCCGGGAATAACGGGAAGGAATGCAGACGGCGCCCGGAAAGAAGTCCGGCAATGGCGCATCCTGCTGTCCAGACGCCCTGAAAGTTCATTCGTGAGGGCGCGCAGGGCAGGGACCGCCTGGAGTCGTCCCTGATGGAGTTTTGTTTTTCATGAGGGGTATGATGATGGAATTATCACACGCGCAACAGCCTGCGTCCAGAGCAATTATCTTGATGCCGGACTACCCGTGTGCTGTAATGAATGCATGAGACATGCCCTGTTTACCCTGATTACGTTGTGCGTGCTTTCCCTCTTTCCCGTATGCCCGGCTCATGACGCAGGGCATGACGGCGGCGAGGTGCAGCAAAAGGCCGGGTTTCCGGAAAAAAAGGAGCTGGACGGGAAAGTTCCCGCCGTGTTTCAAGGAGAATGCGCTCTTGAAAAGGGAGTCTGGATGGTCCGCATGGGGAAGCTGAACAATCATCAGCTGGACAAGGCCGTCATGGCCGGATTGGGGAAGAGCATCCGGATTTTCTCCTGCGGAAGGTAAAAAGTGTGCGGGGATAATTCCGTTTCCGTCCCGAAGGGAGCGGAAGTCGAACCCGGGAAGTGGATGGTATCCGGAAAAAGGGCTTATGCGGTCAAAGAAGATACGTCCGAATGTGTCGCGCGTTTGAACGACCTTGTTCTGGAGTATTACAGCCGTGAAATCATGGATGGAATCAAGCGTTACATCGGCATTCTTGACCGGATGACGGACATGAAAAAATTCGCGGCCCTGAATGGGGAACTGGTTTCCTGCTGCGGGGAACTGGCCCAGTGGGTACTGGTGGAGTCAAGCGTGGGGATGGACGTTTACTTTGAATATATTCAACGGCACCAGGAACTGGTGGAACAACACGAAGCCCTGGAAAGTCAAATGAAGGAGGCGCTCCGCAGATGGCAGGACAGGTTCGGGATGGACGTGGAGACGATGGTGGATATCGTTACGGGAAAGCGTGAAGTACGTTTCTGGGGAATTCCCGTTTCATTTTCCGCCGACGTATTGCGGGATATTGTCGTCCGGCTGAGAGATTGAGACAAGGGAAACCGGGTATCGGGAAGAAGCGTTTTCCGGAGACGTGCCCGGCGAGGCCGTTTCCGGCTCCCCGAAAACGGGAAAGAGTTCCCTTTGCTTTTCCAATTTTCCGGTTAAAAAGCGTCTCCGGCGGCTCTGTGCACCCTGGGCGGCAGGGCGGCATTGACACGGGCGGGGGGAGTCGTTACTCTCCTGCCGCATAATAATGATCAGTTTTACGAATATCAGCGGGGCCGAAGAGATCGGGGCCAATTGTTATCTGCTTGAAATGGACGGCACCCGGGTAGTGCTTGACAGCGGGATGCACCCCAAGAGGGAGGGGCTGGCGGCCATGCCGCAGTTTGACGTTCTGGAACCCAATTCCGTGGAAGCCGTTTTCCTGAGCCATTCCCATCTGGACCATCTGGGCACCTTGCCCGTGCTGCAGGAGAAGCAGCCCGCGGCGGAAGTATTCATGACGCCCGCCGCCGCCGCCCTGTCTGAAGTGATGCTGCATAATTCCGTGAACGTGATGAGCGCCAAGAGACTGGACCTGGGCATCGTGGAATATCCCTTCTTCACCCATGCGGACCTGGACCGGCTGTCCGACTCCTGGAACGCCAAGTCCTGCAATGAGGTGTTCCGTGGGCTTCCGCCAGAATCTGCTGGCCACCTTTTACGATGCCGGGCACATTCTGGGGTCCGCCGGGGTAATGCTGGAGAGCGAGTCCGGCCATACGGTGTTTTATACCGGAGACGTGCAGTTTGAGAACCAGAGCATGATTCCGGGAGCGGATTTCCCAGAATCCGGCGTAGATACGCTGATTATGGAATGCACGCGCGGCGGCTTCCAGCGCAGCGCCCATTATTCCCGGCCCGAGGAAATGGTGCGGTTCGGACAGGCCATTGCGGATACGCTGGAACGCGGGGGCGCGGTTCTGATCCCCGTATTCGCCATCGGCAAGAGCCAGGAAATGCTATTCAACATCCACCGTTTCAAGCAGCAGGGCGTGATCCCGGCCAATACGCCCGTGTACTTCGGCGGCCTGAGTGCGAAAGTGTCTTTATTATATGACCGTTTTTCCGGGCTGACCCGGCGGCACGACCACGATTTCAAGCTCAAGGAGGAGATTCAGACCGTGCCGCTTCCGCGCAAGGGGAAAGCTCCGCTGGTCTGCACTCCCGGTAACATTTACGTGGTTTCCAGCGGCATGATGACGGAGAAGACGCTCTCCAACGTGATGGCGGAGCAGGTGCTTCCCCATGAGAAAAACGCCATTCTTTTCGTAGGGTATGCGGACCCCGATTCCCCTGCGGGCCAGCTGAAGACGACACCGCACGGCGAACTGGTCAAGATGAGGCCCAACGGGCAGCCGGTGCGCCGCAAATGCACGATTGACTGCTTTGATTTTTCCGGCCACGCCACCCGCGATTCCCTGGTGGATTACGCCGTGAAGCTGAAGCCTAAACAGGTGATTCTGGTGCACGGGGATCCGGACGCCGTGGAATGGATGCACGACACGCTGGCTTTCCGCATGCCGGATGCCGAGATCATCGCCCCCGTTCCGGGAAAACGCTATACGTTCGACTCATGAGCTTCACCGGACAGAGAAAAGGCAGGCTGATCGTCTTTGAAGGCATTGACGGGACGGGGAAGTCCACCCACATCGGCCATTTGAGAAAGTATCTGGAAGACAGGGGCGTGGAAGTCGCAGAGTTTTGAACCCACGCGCGGCCCATGGGGCCGAATGCTCCGGGATTCCGCCGTGACGGGCCGCCTGTCCGTGCGGGAGGAGGTGGACCTGTTCCTGAAGGACAGGCGCGAACACGTGGAAACGCTGATTGCCCCGGCATTGGCCCGCGGCGCGTGGGTGCTGCTGGACCGCTATTACCTTTCCATGATGGCCTACCAGGGCGCCCGCGGGTGGACCCTGCCTCCATCCGCGCCGCCAATGAAGAATTCGCGCCCGTGCCGGATGCCGTGGTCTGGCTGGATATTCCCGTTTCCGCAGCCCTGGAGCGCATCGGCAGCCGCGGGGAACGCGACGCGTTTGAAACGGAAGCCGGACTGACCGCCTGCCGCAGCGTTTTTGCCTCCGTTCATGAACCCTGGATGCTCCGCGTGGATGCGGACGCCGGACAGGAGGAAGTGGCGCGAAGAGTCCGGGAGGCCTTGCGGGAGTTTTTGCCGGAAAATACGGTGGAATAAGGATTGAGGGCCGGACCAGGCATCACAGCCGGAATCCGGATATTTTCCTCTGGCCTCTCTGCCCTTGATTTTTGATGACCGGGCTTATTGATCCGCGTAAACCGTCGGATCGGGGATTCCGGCTTCGCGGAAGGCTTCCCGGCGTTCCAGGCAGGTGGAGCAGGTTCCGCAGTGGATGCGGCCCCCCTTGTAGCAGGAATAGGTGCGGGAGAAGTCCACGCCCAGTTCCTGGCCCATCCGGGCGATGCCTCCCTTGGAGGAGTGGATGAAGGGGCGCAGGATGCCCAGCCCGGCGTAGGTCCCCAGCCGGATGGCTTCCGTCATGGCCGCCATGAATTCCTCCCGGCAGTCCGGGTAGATGCTGTGGTCCCCGGAATGGGCGGCAATGACGAGCTGCTGCGCGCCGTGGCTTTCCGCAATCCCCGCCGCCATGGACAGGAAAATGCCGTTGCGGAAAGGGACGACGGTCTGCTTCATCAGTTCTGCGTCGTATGTTCCGTCCGGAATATCGTCCGCGCCGGAAAGAAGAGCGGATTTCAAATGGGCGGCAATAGGGGTGATGTCGACAATGCGGTGTTCTACGCCGAGACTGGCCGCCTGCCACGCGGCGCATTCCAGCTCCCGTTCGGCGTGGTTGGAGGCATAGTCAAAGCTGAGGGCCAGCTTCACGTGGTGGTTTTTGTGCGCCCAGTGCAGGGCCACGCTGGAGTCCAGGCCTCCGCTGAGCAGAACGGCGGTTTCCATTCTTTCCATGGCGGTCTTCAAGGGTTAAAGGGGGCGGTTTTCAGGATTGTGCTCGGCCATGGCGGTGAGCTGGATGCCGCCGCGGGGGGAGAACCTGCCCTCCACCTTCAGCCAGCGGGGGGAGATGGCCGCCACGAGGTCGTCCGTGATGCGGTTGACGATTTGTTCGTTGAAGGCGGGATAGTTGCGGTAGGAAGCCAGGTAGTACTTGAGGGACTTGGTTTCCACACAGTGTCCGTCCGGCACGTAGGTGATCGTCAGGTGGCAGGAATCCGGCTGGCCGGTGACGGGGCAGAGGGAGGAAAATTCGTGCGTGTCCAGCGTGATGGTGTAGGGGCGGGTGCCGCGGTTGGGGAAGGATTCCAGCTTGGCGTCGTCCGGACTGGTGAAGAAGGAGCTTTGGGAGCCGAGAAGGGTCAGATTGTCAGACATGGTTGGTTGATATGATGGTGAAGGACGGGAAGTTCATTCTTCCCGTGGAGAAGCTTTTGGTTTTTCCTCAGGCTGCCTGCCGGGGAACTCTTTCACGTACAGGTCCTGCTGGGGAAGGGGATAGAGATGCCGTACTCGTTGAACGCATGATAGATGCGTTCGCGCACCGTGGAAAGGCTGGAGGCTTTCGTCATGACGGGAATCCACACCCATACGCCGAGATTCACGGAGCTGTCTCCGAAGCTGTCCAGAACCACGCTGGTTTTCTTGATCTTGGAAAGAAAGGGCAGAGAGGAGAGTGCTTCCAAACGATGCCGCGCGCCTTTTCTACGTCCGTACCGTAGAAATGCCCACCTCCACCTTCACGCATTCGAATTTGTGGTTGCGGGTCATGTTCCGGAAGTTTTTGTTGAAGAGCTGGGAATTCTGGAAGGCGATGATGGAGCCGTCCAGCGTTTCGATCATCGTGGAACGGTACCCCAGGGAGGAAACGCGCCCCCGGTAGCCGTCGCATTCAATCATGTCCCCCGCCGCAGGCGCCCCAGCATCAGGGAGAGGCCGCTGATGATGTTTCAATGGTGTCTTTCAGGGCGAAGCCTATCCCCATGCTAAGCCGCCCATGACCATCAGGATGCCGTTGTAGTTGGCATTCATGATGACCAGGGACGTGAAGACGAACAGCCCCCACAGGAACAGGGTGGAGAGCGTGACAAAGGTGGGGATGGTGCCTACTTCATAGTTTTCTCCGTAGATTTCCCGGAGCGTGTTTTTTCCCAGGAAGATGAGGTAGTTGAGCACGATGGCGATCAGGATGACCAGAATGACGTGGCCCCAGCTGAAGGTGATGAGGTCCTTGATTTCCGTAGTGGCGTAAATCTTGCTGATGATGAGGTCCCCCATGTCGAAGGTGGCGGCGGGCCAGATCAGGCTGAACAGGATGAGGAAGATGGCCAGGCAGGGCAGGACGAGCTTGGAGATGAAAGGGCGGAACCAGACGATTTCCTTTTTGTTCCGCTCCTTCCGGCGTTTTTCATAATGGTGCAGCAGGTCCCACAGGCCCACCAGAAGAAGGATGCTGGTCATCAGCATGATCCAGGTCATCAGCACCAGGAAGGCCATGAAGCTGAAACCCGCCCAGCACAGGATGCTGCCCAGGATGGTGAGTACCAGGGAAATGGTGGCGAAAAAGCGGTCCAGCCGGGGCAGCCTGTGCCGCTGCCGCACCCAGGTCAGCAGGGAGAAAAGGGAAACCAGGGTAAACAGGACGGGCATGGAGACGTTCACCACGATGTTGGGGGCCATGAACATGCGCAGCAGCATGAAGAAGCCGCCCAGCAGGAGATAGGGCATGTAGATGCGTATTCCCGCGTTGATGGTGCCGTATTTCAGGCGTGTGACCAGGGAAAAAAGGATGGCGCTGGTCAGCAGAAGGAATTCGGCCCCCAGGGAAGCCGCGCTTTTCAGCAGGTAGTCCGTGCTCTGCATTTCTGAAATGATGAGCAGCACGGCTATCAGGAGGATGGTGGTGACGTTGGTGAATGCGTGGCGCTTGTCGTAGTTCCCCGATTTTTCCAGCATTTTTTTGAAGCCCCAGCATACAATGGCGCGGGAGAGTAAGTAGGCACACAGGAGCATGCCCAGCAGGACCATTCCATAATGCTGGAGGGTCCCGCGGTCGGAAGGGAGCTGGAGCTTGCTGTCCGCGGAAGATTCCCACGCGGACATGCATGCCCGGTAGATCATGCCGGGATTCAGGAAAATGTATCTGGCAATATGTGAGGGCGTATAGAATACCTTGCTGAACAACGTATTGAACAGTTTGTTGCTCTCAGCGTTCAGGGCGTTGACCTTGTTGCCCAGATTGTTGAACAGTTCCTTGAGGCAGGCTAGCTGCTCCTTTTCCTTCTCCAGCTTTTCCAGCAGGGAATGGCAGGTGGTCAGGGCTTCGTCCCGCTGGACCATGGAGGTTTCCGACAGGCCGTCCGTGTTGACTTCCTCCAGGGATTGAATCAGTTTTTGAATGCGGGCCATTTCTTCCCCCACCCGTGCTTCGTGCCCCTGGAAATCGGGCCTGCGTTCATAGTAGAGCTTCACCAGCCTCGTTGCGGCCTTGCAGTAAAAGGCCATGGTGAAAATCTTCTGGTCATCCAGCGCATAGAGCACGGCGGACATTTCATACACCCTGGTGTCAAAAAAACTGTAGGTTTCATCCGCCTCCGTCACCAGGCTTTCGCGGATGGCTATTCTTTTCTCCACGTTCTTTTGCAGAATGGAGATTTCATGGCACAGCGCCAGGATGACAGTGTCCATTTCCGTAGCGGACTCCGTTGTCGGTTCCGCCGCGGCTTCCTGGGACTGGACCGCGTCCTGGATGGGAGCCGCGTTTTCCGGCTGCTGTGCGAGCGCCTGGGCCGCGGTCAGAAAGCCGGCCAGCAGGAAAGAAGCGGAACGGCGGAAAAATGTCCGGTAATCAGGCATGCTCATGAATGTGTCATTTCTAGGGGGTGCGGGCTTCACGGTCAAGGGTTATATTCCCGCCTTTCCCATTTGGCCGCGGTGCGGAGCCCTCCTTTTTGGGGCGGGTATGGCGTCCATCCTCCGGTTCCTGATCCGCATTACTTGCATGAAAGGCGCTGGCGTGTGTGCAGGACAGCGACGATTTACGGAACGGAGGGAGTTAATGTTCGTCAATCCCGCGGGCATTTTCCGGAGTGGCGGTGTGGAAAAACAAAGGGAAAATCAAGGCTCCGGGGTTTTTTCCGGAAAAAGTGGCGAAGGTGCTCTCCGTTCCTTGGCGCGGCAGGAATTCACAGGCTGGCTCCTGGGACGGAACAGGGAAGGGAAGAGAGCATGTTGGAACATGTTTTCTCTGTTTTACTCCTCCTCCACAGGGGACCGGCGAGGGCCTTCCGGAAAATTGTTGTGGACGCCTGTCAGTATAATGTTTAGTTTAACGCAAAATATCCTTGGCTTTTTTTCATTTATAGAATAACCTTCTCTGGACGGTAGTATTTGTTTTATTCGAAATTTTGATGATTCAGATCCCGGATTTTCGGGAGCGCATTTAAGAGAATTCAGGTCGGCCGTCAATCCCGTAATATGAACACAAAATTATATGTAGGAAATTTGTCCTTTGATGCCACTGAACAAGACTTGAGAGATCTGTTTGGTTCTTATGGTGAAGTGACTGAGCTATTCATGCCAACAGATCGCGACTCTGGAAGACCCAGAGGCTTTGCATTTGTAACCATGGATTCCACCGATTCGATGGGCTCCGCAATTGAAGCCGTGAATGGCACGGAATTTCAGGGACGGGCTCTGGTTGTCAATGAAGCCAAGCCCCAGGAAAACAGGGGCGGAGGCGGAGGAAATTACCGCAGCAATAACAGCGGCGGCAGGCGTGGTGACAACGGCTATGGCCGCAACCGCCGTTATTAATTAAATAGCAAGAGAAGAGCGTTGGTCTCTTCCTTTCATAAGAGCCAGGTACGCAAGAACCTGGCTCTTATTATTTTATTCAGTCAGGGCGGTTCCACAGGAGGATGGCGGACGGGGAGATGGGTGAAAGAAAAGAGCAGGGGGCGCCTGGGCCTCCTGACCCTGCGGCGCTCTTACGCCGCAAATGGGATTAAACGGAGCTGAAATGGGGCGGAAGCGACGTGAAAAATAGGGAAACGGAAGCTTGGCGGAGATGAACAAAACCGCGCCGTGCTTCTTCCTGCCGCCACCAGAAAGGAAAAAAGCGGGAGTCTCCCGTACGCGCCTGGAGAGACATCTTGCGAAATCATGAAGATTTCTGCTTACAATACCGCGCGGGAGCCCCGCACATGGGAAAGGGGCCGGACAAATCCTTCCTTCCTGCTCCCGCCTTTCCGAGCGCTGGAACAATTCAAAGGCGGAATGCCGTTTCTCCTCAAAGAAACGGCATTCTGGCCAAGAACTGGAAGGTTGTATTGCCCCGGTTCAGTTCAGGGAAAAGGCCCGGATTCTCTTTAAGGATTCCTCTTTTCCCAGCAGAGAGAAGACGGCGGACAGGTCCGGGCCGCCGCTCAGACCGGTGAGGGCCACGCGGGCGGGGAACATGACGGCCCCCATCTTGACTCCGTTTTCCTTGGCAAAGGCTTTCAGTACGCCGATAAGTTCATGACCGTCCCATACCGGTTCCCGTTCCAGCCTGTCCGCCAGTTTGGAGAGCAGTTCCACAGCTTCCGGCTGGACTTTGGCGAGCGCTTCCGGATCCATGGAGAGATGGAAGAAGAAGCGGATTTTATCCGGAACTTCCGCCAGCGTCTGAACTTTCGTCTGCACGGTGGCGATGGCCTCATTCAGAATGCCGGAATCCGGCAGGCCGGCCTGCAGGCAGAACGGGCGCGCCTTGGCGGCAAATTCTTCCGGCGGCAGGGCGATGATGTGCTGCTGATTGACCCAGCGGCATTTGGTGATGTCAAACTTGGCGGCGGAGTGGTTGACGGCTTCCAGGGAGAAGCGTTCGACCAGCTCTTGCGGGGAAAAGATTTCCGTGTCGTCTTTCGGGGACCAGCCCAGCAGGGCCAGGAAGTTCATGACGCCTTCCGGCAGGAAGCCTTCCTCCGGATAGGTGCCCAGGGCCGCCCCCACGTCGCGCTTGGACATTTTGGAGCCGTCCTGGTTCAGGATCAGCGGCATGTGCGCGAACACGGGCGGCGTGACGCCGAACGCCTCAAACAACTGGATATGCTTGGGCGTGTTCATGATATGGTCTTCCCCGCGGATGACGTGTGTCATCTTCATTTCAATGTCGTCCACCACGTTGACGAAGTGGAAGATGTAGGAGCCGTCCGCGCGGCGGATGGCCATGTCCGGCGTGTTGGAGGCGTCCCGGTAGTCGATGGTGATGTCGCCGCAGATCATGTCGTGGAACGTAACGGGCTTGGAGCGGTCAAAGCGGAAGCGCCATGCGCCGTCGTCCTCATAGACGCGCCCGGCGTCCTGGAGCTTTTTGAAATAGGCGTCGTAAATGTCGTTGCGCTGGCTCTGGAAATAGGGGCCGCAGTCGCCGCCTTTCATGGGGCCTTCGTCCCAGTCCAGGCCCAGCCATTCCATGCCGGTGAAGATCGCGCGGGTGGCTTCCTCCGTGTTGCGAGCCGTGTCCGTATCCTCAATGCGGAGAATGAAGGTGCCCCCCATCTTGCGGGCGAACAGCCAGTTGAACAGGGCGGTGCGCGCACCGCCGATGTGAAGATAACCCGTGGGAGAAGGCGCGAATCTTGTTCTGACGTGACTCATGATGCGTTAGAGAGTAAGAGCCTGCCTCCCCGCGTCAAGCAGATACAAGGTTTGCATGCCAAAAAAGGTACGTGGACGGTCGGAACGGAAAGGGGGATGTTTTCCGGATTTTTTTTAGGGCGGTGTCGCCCTTGCGGCTTGCGCGGCACGGCCTTTTAGGTTTCATTAAACGCCGTGTTCTTTTTAAAGCACATATTCCGGCTGCGGGAAAAATGGCAAATCCAGCGGGATGATGAAGAAAAGCCTTTTCTGGAGCACCTGGACGATTTGCGCACCATGCTGCTGAGGATGGTGTTCTGCCTGGTGGTCAGCATGCTTTTGTGTGCCGGGTTCGCCTCCAATCTGATGGACATTCTGCGCCGCCCCGTCAACCAGGTATGGGACATGTTCGAGGAATCCCACCTGCCCGCCGGAATAGATCTGGACTCCTGGGGAAAGGCCAAGGAAACGGCCACCGCTGCCGTGGGGCTGGACGCCGACCAGCGCCGGATCCTGTTCCGGGAGGTTTCCCCCCGGCTGGCGGAATTGACGGAAGCCGCCCTGGTTCTCCGGGGAGCGCAGGCCCTGCCGGACGACAGGAAGGAAATTTTTATCAGGGAAGCCAGCCCGGCTCCCGCCGTGCGGGAACTGGCGGAAGCCCTGCACGCCAAGGACGCCGTCCTGACCGACGGAACAGGGCGGGGTGCCCTGAAAATGATGAGCGCCTTCCAGCCGGGCGAGGCGTTCATGCTGACCATCAAGCTTTCCCTGTATGCGGGCGTGGTAATCTCCTTCCCCCTGCTGCTGTACTTCCTGCTCCAGTTCATCATTCCCGGCCTCCTGGAGCATGAACGCAAGCTTCTGTACAAGTGCATGGCGATCGGGTTCGGGCTATTCCTGGCCGGCACGCTGTTCTGCTACTTTGTGGTGCTTCCCAGGGTGCTCACGTTCTTCTACACGTATTCCCTGGAATTCGGCATTTCCAACGAATGGCGCATCGGCTACTACCTGTCCTTCGCCACGCAAATGATTTTAATGTTCGGCCTGGCGTTTGAACTGCCCGTGGTGGTGATGCCTTTCGTAAAGCTGGGCGTGCTGACCTATGATATGATGAAGGCCACGCGCCGCTACGCCATTGTGGCGATAGCCATTCTGGCCGCGATCATCACGCCCACGCCGGACATAGCCACCATGATGCTGATGGCGGTTCCCATGTACGCCCTATATGAAATCTGCATCATCCTGGCGTGGCTGCATGAGCGCAAGGAAGCCGCCCGCGCCCGCGAAGAAGTGGAACGCTTTGAAGAAGACTTCAACAACGACAATTCTCCCTACAACTCCTAACCATACATCCAACCATCATTACCATGAATCTTCTGGAAATCATCATTCTGGGCATCGTGGAAGGCCTGACCGAATATCTGCCGGTCAGTTCCACCGGGCACCTGCTCCTGACGGAATCCCTGCTGAACATGTCCCAGAGCAAGGAAGCCCTGGATGCCCTGGCCGTTTGTATTCAGGGGGGCGCCATTCTGGCGGTGCTGAGCCTGTACTACCCGCGCGTGAAGACGATGGTGGAAGGTGTCCGCGGCACGAATCCCGCCGGATTCAAGCTTCTGGTCAATTTGATTCTCGCCTTTCTGCCGGCCGCCGTGGTGGGGCTGTGCTGCGCCTCTCTGATCAAGGAATACCTGTTCAACACGTACACGGTGGCGTACTCGTGGATTGTAGGCGGCGGCGTGATTCTGGCCTACTGCGCCTGGCGCGCCAGACAGGGAAAGAGCAATGAAGGCAGCAAGGGGGATTCCATTGAAACCCTGACGCCGGGCAAGGCCCCTGACCGTGGGCGTGCTCCAGTGCGTGGCGATGGTTCCCGGCACCAGCCGGAGCCTGATGACCATGCTGGGCGGCATGTTCGTGGGGCTGAGCGTGGAAGCCGCCGTAGAATTCAGCTTCCTGCTGGGGCTGATCACACTGGGGCGGCCACGGTGCATGATGCGTACAAGGACGGCGCCCTGATGCTGGAAGCCTTCGGCTGGGAGGCCCTGGCCGTCGGAACGGTCGTGAGCTGGCTCTCCGCCTGGCTGGCCGTGAAATGGATGGTCTCCTACCTCCAGAAGCACAGCTTTGCGGTGTTTGGCTGGTACCGCATCGCCATAGGTATCGTGACTCTGGCGCTGCTGTCCAGAGGACTGGTGCATTGAGTCTTTGGTTTCTCTTCCGGGATTGGGAGAAAATACCACCTTCCACAGAGGAGAAGCCGTGCAAAGCCGGAAGCCTCCATTCCCGGCAAAAGCTTCGCGGAGGATTCCTGTCGCTGAAATCCTTTTCATTTCGGCTCATATCAGGTGAATGGCGCCTTTGCGAGTACTTCATAAGACGTTCGCATGACTGAAATTGCGCAGTTGATTGCAAGCAGGGATGCTGAACGTCATCCACGTGTGGAAGGCATTTCCCAACGGAAATTCCGGAGAATGATGTATCTTTCCGCAAATGTAACCTGATTGTAACACACGGCATCTTTTCTTATGGCATCATGAGGGCATGAAACTGATGCCGTGCATGATTGCCGTAATGGCGGGATTGGCCGGGCTGGGACATTCCCAGACACCTGACGGAGACATGGACGCCCGGAGCATCGTCCTGCCGCAGCGGCGGGTGATCCCGCCCGTCAACAGGACCGTGCGCCAGCCCGTCACTCTGGAAAAGGTGAACGCCCTTGTCCGCGTCAACGGACGCAGCGCACAGACTACCCTGGAACTGAGCGTGCATAATGGCGGAAACGTTCCCACGGAGGCGGAACTGGTTCTTCCCGTTCCGGAAGGAGTCGTGGTCAAAGGGTTTTATTACGGAGACGGAAAGGCGTCCTGGCAGGCCTCCCTGATGCCCGCCGACGAAGCGCGCCGCCTGTATGACCGCATTGTGGCGCGCAGGCTGGATCCGGCCCTGCTGGGGAATTCGCCGGATTCGGCGCCATTCGCTCCAGCGTATTCCCCGTTCCCGCCAGGTCTTCCGTGAAGCTGGGCGTGGTGTACGAACAGTTGCTGACTCCGGTGGACGGACGCCTGGATTACGTGCTCCCCCGGACGGAAGCGCTTTCCGGCCATGCGGCATGGACCATGCGGGTGGAAATCTCCCCCGGAACTGCAGGCATCGGCAATGTATTCACGCCCCCCATCCGATGGAACGCCATCGGCTGAAGGATGAAACCCCTCGTGCTCACCCTGGCGGAGGAGAAGATGAGTCGGGGCCTTTTCGCCTGTCATGGATGGAATCCGCCGCCAAAAAGGGGGAGGCCTTTTACGGCCCCGACATCAGCGTCTATGCGGCTCCGGATGCGGAAAACGGCAGGAACGGCTATTTTCTGGCCATGCTCGGAAAGGATAGCCCGGGGAATGAAAAGCAAATCCGCCGGGAGCTCACCCTGGTGCTGGACAGGTCCGGCAGCATGCGCGGGGAAAAACTCGCCAGCATGAAGGAGGCGGCCAAACAGATCATTTCCGGCTTGAATCCCGGGGAACGCTTCAATGTCATCACTTATAACGAAGGCGTGAATCTGTTTGAGGCGGCTCCCGTGGAAAGGAACGCCGCTACGGAGAAAGCGGCGCACGTGTGGCTGGATGCCGTGGTGGCGCACGGCGGCACGAACATTCATGAAGCGCTGGCAACGGCGCTGGCCCAGCCTTCCCGCGAAGGAATGCTGCCGGTCGTGCTGTTCCTGACGGACGGCCTGCCGACCATCGGCCGGACCTCCGAGAAATCCATTGCCTCCCTGGCCGGAGAGGGCAACAGGGAAGGACGGCGCATTTTCACCATCGGAGTGGGGGAGGACGTAAACGCCCCCCTTCTGAGGCGCATGGCGGAAATTTCCGGCGGGTTGCCCTCCTATGTTCTTTCCGGAGAAAACCTGGAACTCAAGCTGGCGCAGGTATTCCGCCAGTTGTACGGCCCGGTGTTCCGGAACGTGCGCTATTCCGTCTGCTCCCTGGACGGCAGGGAACAGCCGGGAAGGGTGCAGGATGCCATTCCTTCCGGACGGCTGCCGGATATCTATTCCGGAGCGCCTGCCGTTTTGGCCGGCAGGTATGTGGGCACGTCTCCTTTTCTGCTGAAAGGGACCTGTCTGGACCGGAGCAACAGGGAACAGTCGTTTTCCGTAGTGGTGGAGCCGGAACGGATTTCCAGTGTGAAAGATGACTTTACGGCCAGAATTTGGGCGGCGCGCAAAATAGGCAGCCTGGAAACCGCCCTGATGGACATGGGAGCGGACCCCGCCCATACGGGAGTGCTGGAAATGATCCCCGACCCGGGAACTGGTTGAGGAAATCATGCAGCTTTCCCGGGATTTCGGAATACTGAGTTCGGCGGCCTCCTTCTTTGCGGACGACGGCGGTTCCTGCCGTGGCGGGGAGAATCTGTCTCCCTCGTCCTCCAGGTTCCGGGATTATGGACGGGTGATGCAGGAATCGCGCGAAGGGCTGGGTTCCATCGCCCTGCAGAGAAATGCCGTGGAAAAAAAGAGGGAATTGTCCGTCAACAAATTCAACCGCCAGATGGACAAGCACGGGCGTTCCGTTTCCTTTGAAGGAACGGCCCAGATCGCCCAGAACGGTTATTTCAATCAGAACGGAGTATGGATGGAAAATACGGTCCTGCGCACTCCGGACAAGGAAAGCCCCGTCCGCACCGTGCAAGTGGGTACGCCGGAATACGCCGCCGTGGCGGACAAGCTGATCAACACGAACCGCCAGGGGCTTCTGGCCCTGGACGGCTCCGTCATGATCCGCCTGGACGGGGAAACCGTGCTGATGCAGAACTCGTTTCCGTAATCCTTTCAACTATACATCTAACAACAAACACACCAATCATGATGAACCATGCTGTCAAATACTCGCTGGCTTTGCTGGGCTCCGGAGCGCTTTGCGCCTCTGCTGAATCAAAGACTGAACAGCCGGAAAACGTTTCTCCTCCGGAACAGGAGGCCGGAACCGGGTCACCTCCTGCTCCCGCCCTCAGGTCGATTTCCTTCATCGGAGCGGGAACAGAGAGGAGCGACGCCGAAAAACGGAAAATATATGCCGCAATAGTACGTACGGAAGATCGGAAACTCCGCCGTGAACCTCGGGAAATTCCGGGCATTGCCATTTCAAAGTCCCGTCCGGACAGCCCGGAAGCAGGGGACATTGTTCTCACCATAAGCCAGGTTCCCTCCGGTCCGGACCGGCAGTCAATTCCTCCGGCTTTACTTGCCACCAGCAAGGCTCCCGGCCATGATGGAGCCGAGAAGACGTCCTATTCCATCATTACGACGGCAGACTCTGAAAAGGCAGGAGAATTCACGGTAACCATCTCCCCGAAAACGGATGATGGAGAAACGCACAGCAAGGAAACCAGTGCCGTGGTAGCTTCCGAAGACGCTCCCGTCCATGATGGAGCGGGAAGGCGTCCTATTCCATCACCACGGCGGCAGACCCTGAAAAGGTGGGAGAAATTACGGTAACCATTTCTCAAAAAAACGGAGATGAAGAAACGACTGGCAAAGAATCCCATTCCGCCGTTGCGGACCCGGAAAAAAAGGTCGGGCCAGCCCCGCAGCCGAAAAACGATGGAAAGGCCCCTGGCCAGGCCGCCGCGGAAAAGGATGACCGCGCCGTGATTCAGATAGCCCTTCTTCTGGACACTTCCGGCAGCATGCAGGGACTGATCAATCAGGCCCGCACGTATCTGTGGAAGGTTGTCAACGACATGACGCTGGCGCGCCAGAACGGCAAACTGCCCGCCATCCAGATCGCCCTGTACGAGTACGGGAGCGGCAGGCTGTCCTCCAAAGATGCGTGGGTTCGCCAGGTGCTCCCCTTTACGGACGATCTGGACAAGGTGTCCGATGAACTGTTCAAGTTGAAGACCGGAGGCAGTGAAGAATACTGCGGCGCCGTGATGGACCGGGCCCTGAAGGAATTGAAATGGAATACGGAGAATCCCGATGCCCTGAAGCTGATCTTCATTGCGGGCAACGAACCCTTCAACCAGGGCAATGTACCCTATGCCCCCGTGATTGCCCGCGGACTGGAACGCGGCATCACCGTGAACACCATTTACTGCGGAAGCGCGGGAGACGGCGATTCCGTGCTTTGGAAGGACGGAGCCAGAAAGGGGGACGGCAGTTTCCTCAATATTGACCACAACGCCGCTCCTCCCGAACCGGAAACCCCTATGACGCGGAACTTGCCACATTGAACGTTTCCCTGAACGGGACTTATCTGGCGTATGGCTCCCAGGAGGTACGGGCGGAAAAACTGGAAAGACAGGCCCGGCAGGACAAATTGACGGAGGCCGCTTCCCCCGCCGCTGCCGCCGGGCGGATCGCGGCAAAAGCCAACAAGGCGGCTTACCGCAACACTTCCTGGGACTTGGTGGACCTTTATGAAGAACAGGGCTCCCGGGCTGTGGAAGAATTGGGCAACACCGGAATTCTCCCGGAAGAGTTGAAGGGAAAGAGCGCGAAGGAGGTTGAAGCGGCCGTGAAGGAGAAGGCGGAGGAACGGGCACGGCTGCAGAAGAAAATTGCCGATGTGGGCAGGCAGCGTGATACGTGGTTGAACAAATGGAAAGCGGAGCAGAGCGCTTCCGGCGGAGGCAAGGCGAATACGCTGGACAACGCCATCATCCAGGCCGTGCGCCGGCAGGCCGGCAGGAAGAAGTTCTCCTTTGTGGAGGAGAACGTGCCATATGAAAATCCCTATGAATAAAGAGCAGTAATGAGTGCGCCTGCGGGGTCTCCGGTCTTCCGGCGGCCCCGCAGGAATGCTCCGGCTGAAAAAACTTTTATTCCGTACTTCATTTCCTATACTTGTTTTCCCATGAACCGCTACCGCATTCTGGTCGTAGAAGACGATCACGCCATCAGAAACGGGCTTACGGATGCTCTGACGGTGTCCGGCTACGACGTGCTGCCCGTCAAGGACGGCTATGATGCCCTGAACGTGATCCACGCGGAGGATTACGACCTGGCGCTGCTGGATGTGGTTCTGCCCGGGGCAAGCGGTTTTGACCTGCTCAGGCTCATCCGGAAGACCGGGCGACCGTTCCATTCTGATGCTGACCGCCAAGGGGGCGGAAGCGGACAAGGTGCGCGGGCTGAAGCTGGGAGCGGACGATTATGTGGTGAAGCCGTTCAGTCTGCTGGAAGTGCTCGCCCGGATAGAGGCGGTGCTGAGACGGTCCCCGGAAAGGCCCCGGACGCTGGACAGAGTGGGGCTGCCGGAGGGATACTTGGATTTTCCCAGCCGCTCCCTGGTGCTGGGAGAGGAGCGGATTGTGCTGACGACCAAGCGAATTTTGACCTGGCCCGCCATCTGGCCGCCAATGCCGGCAGAATCATCACGCGGGAGGAAATCCTGACCAGGGTATGGAAAATGGACCCCCGCCTGGTGGAAACGCGCAGCATTGACACCACCATCGCCCGGCTCCGGGAAAAAATGGGGAAAAGGAATGCCGCCGTCATCCGCACCTTGCGGGGGCAGGGATACGTCTGGGAGGAAACCGCATGATCAGCCGTTTTTCCTTTCATTTCCTGCTTTGGTCCTGCCTGCTGATTCTGGTGGGGGTCATGGGGTGGCTGAGCCATTCCATGCTGAATGCGGAAAAGAGGAGGCTGGCGGAGACGCACCAGATACGCCTGGTGGAGCAGAGCCGCCTGGCCCTGTGGCGCATGGATTCCCTGCTGGCCGCCATGATTGCCGCGGAGAACAACAGGTCTCCCGGAGAATATTTTCTTCAAAGCGACGGAACGAGAGACTCCGGCAGGAAGGATGCTTCCGTGCCGGATTTGTCGGAATTTGCCAAGCTATACTTTCAAATAGACCCGTCGGGGAATGTCTCTTCTCAGACGGGGCCGGGAAGCGTGGTCCATGTAAACCAGTTGAACCGTTCCAGCATGGTGCGCCTGTTGCTGGGGACCGTGAAAAAACAGCCTGTTCCGGCGCCTGTTCCACGGAAAAAAGAGGAAAAACGGAGCATGTGGTCGTTTCCAGATCAGTCTATCCCGACAGAATGCAGGCGGAACAGAAGGCGTCCGGGGAAAGGAGTCAGAAGCAGGTAGCCTTCTCCCCCGTTCAGCAGGAAGCCGGGCAGCAGGAACTTGCCGTGGACAGCCAGAAGGCGTTCCAGCAGGGCATTGAGGACTACAACATGCGCAAAAACCTCTCCAACAGTCAGGCGGTGGAATACAACATCACGGTGGAGAAAAAGTCGGGGAGCTGGCCAGAGGAAAGGGAAAATCCCCATTCAGGGGCGGTACGGATACGGCACAGGACAAGGCCACGCCGGAAGGATTGCCCTGGCTTCAAAAAAAAAGGCAGGAAGTTAAAGGTTCCGCAATCGGGGCAGCTTTTCTACGGAGAATGGGTTGTTGCATTTCGGCAAAGTGGGGGCATGCGGGATGAATTGCGGGGAACAGGAAGCAGGCGGGGAAGCGTTTTCAGCAGTGCAGGATGATGCCGGAGAAATTTTTCGGAAAGCCTGAAGGAAAAGGGAAAGGAAGAGATGTATATGGAACTCTTCAAGGCTCCGGGGGAGCTACAAGGAACTCTCCATTTCCTCTCCAGCCCCAGTGGAGTCAGGGTGCGGAATGTTTCCTGACGCGCCGCGTCTCCGACCACGGGCAGGTATGGGTACAGGGTATCTGGCTGGATTGGGACAAACTGTCCGGCTATCTTTTGAAATCCGTAGCGGATATTCTGCCGGAAGCCACTCTGGAGCCTGCCGGAGAGAGGGAGGAAAGTTATTTGACGCTCGCGGGCATACCGGCCATGCTGAATCCTGGAGGCCTACCCGACATGGCTGGGAATTCCCTGCGCACGGTCTGGAAATCCATTGCCATGGCGTGGTTCTGCGGCATTCTGGCGCTGTGCGGCGTCATTGGCTTCATGGTCGGCATCATCCGCTTGAGCGAACGGAGGGCCGTATTCGTCTCCGCCGTGACGCATGAACTGAGGACTCCCTGACCACCTTCAACATGTACACGGAAATGCTTTCCTCTGGCCTGGTCCCCAAGGGCAGGGAAATGGCGTACGTGGACATTCTAAAGGAAGAGGCATCCAGACTGACGCATTTGGTGGACAATGTGCTGAGCTATGCGCGCGTGGAAAAAACTCCGTAACCCTCCGGCCGGAAAGAATCTCCGTTCTGGCCCTGGCCACTTCCGTCATTGCCCGCATTTCTCCCCGTCTGGCGGCTTCCGGCATGGATTCCCAGCTCTTCATAGCGCCGGAACTCCAGTCGGAATCCGTCATGGCGGGACATGACTGCCGTGGAACAGATCGTGTACAATCTGGCGGACAATGCCGCCAAATACGCCCGGTTTGACGGAAGCATCCTGAAACTGAAGCTGACCCGGGAAAAACGGTTCCTGGTGATCCGGGTGGAGGACGGGGAAAGGCATTTCCGAATCCCTGCGGAGGAAATTATTCCGTCCCTTTTCCCGGTCTGCGGAGGAAGCGGCCGGAAAACAGCCTGGCGTGGGGCTGGGCCTGGCCCTGTCCCGTGAACTGGCCAGAGGCATGGGAGGAGAACTGTGGCTGGAAGAAAGTTCCGGAAACGGAAGCCGCTTTGCCCTCAAGCTGCCGCTTGTCAGGGATTAACTGTCAATCTCCATTCAGAGATGGAACACCCGGCAGGGCATCTGCTTCATTGATGATGCGGAAGGCGGTTTTGGTGCAAACAGGGTCATTCAACCAGAGGCTTGAATGAGGTGTATTCTTGTAAAATGCCCTTCATGGAGGACCCTCGGGGGTAATTGATTTTTGTGAAATCCCCTTCCGGAATGTAGTGGAGCATTCATTGCTTTTGAAACCCTCTCATCACGAATGAGGCGTGTTGTTGTTGTTGTCCCTGGAATTTTCCATAGTCTCTAATGAACTAAATGTTTAGTTCATTAACAATAAACTATTAAGAAAATGAATGATTACATTCCTCTAAACAAGGCTGTTGGCCCGAAGGTCATTTGCGACGGTTATCAAGCCCTTATCCCACAGAAGCTCGGAGTCGAGGCGCTGACTTTCAACTTTGACGGTTCGAGTGCGAGCACGCCACTTGTCCTGATGCTCCGGAAATGTTCATTAAGGTCGAAGAGGATGCCCTGTATTATTTCGGTGTGGAAGCCGACGACACGGGTATCCTTTCTATTGCCGGCAAAGAAATCTGTGAGAAAAACGGAGAAAAGCCCAACGGCAAGCTAAATATTAAAAAGGCTGAGAGATACTTGAAAGCTGGTTATTACAAAGGTGGCTTTGGAATACTCCAACAACGACTATGATCCCTCCAGCAACAACGCCATTGCCTTCAACGTCACCATGGACAAGGAGCCTATTCTTGATGGAAAGTATGAAGGGGATTCGACAATGAATCGTAATTTTCTCCTTCTCCCAAAATCAAGCTGTGGACGATTGAAAAGGAAGCCACCATCACTTGTGAAGAGTCCAAAGAAAGTTGAAGTAACGCTCGAAGAACCTGAACCTGTTATCCAAAGAGGTATTGGCGCTTGCAAAACGAAAGTCATCATGCCTCAAATCATCATAACGGCTTGCAAGGATGAAGTGCTTGATCGATGGAACGCGCGTGTCTAACAAGTGTCCGCAGGCAGCACGATTCTTGTACTCACGGGAACTTACACAGACGCCATTGAAAACCCTCCCGTTACTGAAGATGAAGCTGTCGAAGCAGTCGACGAAATGAACGGTTATCAAGCTCGTGGAAGAGTTGGAAGATGGCACACTATGCAAGCTTCCCTCGCTCACGAAAAAACACCATCTCGAGAACTTAACGACGCCTTCAAATTCTACTGGGACAATTTGAGAATACAGGATTCAATCGAATTACAACATGTTTCGTGTGAAAAAAATTCCCGAAAATGGATGATGCCTTGAATGAAATGAGGAAGTTCGTTCGTAGTTGGACAGCCACCCATGACGGCTGTTAAGAAATATGTCGAATTGTTACCAGATAAAGAAAATACTCGTCCCTACTGCGCCGGACAAAAAGTTCTGAATGAGGCGACTCTCCAGATTATCAACCAAGCGAAAGCCAACGGATGGAGCAAGGTACCCGATCAGGTCACGGAGCCGGGAACCATCGAGCCGCCCTGTTTCCTGCCTCCGGTCAACAAGGAGAAATCCCGGAGCATGGCCGTTGCGGAACAACCGACACCCTTGACCCTCTCCATTGCGGACACTTCGAAGTTCAGGGAAGGCAGGATTATGGTCTGCTTCCGCAACGAGGGTAATCAGCCTGTCCGGATTCTGGATGAAATCAATGACGGAACGGCTGATTATTTCTTCCTGACATTATTGAGGACGGAACAGGGAGATGCCCGCATTCTGAATGCCGAACTGGGGAAAATGACTTTCCAGCGGCCCTTGAACTACCGGGAGCTTGCTCCCGGCCAGGAATACAACGTCACGATTCCGGTATGCCTGGATGAAGTTGAGCTCGAAGACTGGAAACAATGTTCTTGTGAACTGGAAACGAGCTACTATAATCAGCAAGGGAAGGATTGTCTCTTGGGAGTTCTTCAGGCGACGACCAAACTCGCGCTGTGATGAAAAAATCTTTCTATTTTTTGGAATTGTATTGAACCTGTCCCTCCATGCTATTGCATGGGGGGACATGGCCGACAATGGGGTTGAATGCTCCGTGGTGATGGAAAAAACCGGTTTGATGTGAGGGCGGCTTTCCCGGACTTTAAGCTGGTGTTCACCAACAAGGGCGAAAAAACCGTTCGCCTTTTCGACGACTTTTATCCTGTTAAAGAAGATGGACCAAATATTATCATAAGAGTTTACAGGAAGGAGGGGGAAAAAAAAAAGATAGCTGTATATTATGCGAATTATAAGATTCAGCGTGGCTTGGCAACCCCATGAATTTCATTATATTGAAGCCCGGAGAGAAGCATGAAGTTCCTATCAGGATGTTCACTTGCTGCTGCAATATCCTCCCACATATGTCTTGGCTATGGCCAACGGGAAAGATTATACGCTGGAAGTACATTTTTACGACGGATATGGAGACCCGAGTTTCTGGAGGGAATATGTAGGAAAACAGGATTTTAGCATGGTAGATCAATCTCCTGCGAAGGGCAATATCCCTCCCGGTGAACGACGATAGAACATTTGTTTTTTATTCCGGTAGTGGAGAAGAAAGCGGAATATTTCTCCATACAGTTATGAACAAGGTTTGTCTCTTCGTCAATTTGCTGGTTGGCCTGTTGCTTGCCGGAGCCGCTTTGGGTGATCAGGCGGACAACGGCTTGGAATGCACCATCAAGATGGAAAAAACTTTCTTTGACGTAAGAGACAGGCTGAGGGATTTTACACTCGTTTTTACCAATAAGGGAAAAAAGTCTGTTCGTCTTTATGATGACTTTTATCCTGAGCCAACCTTAGGTCCGCGTATCAAGATAGAACTTTGGAGCTGGCAAACAGGAAAAAAAGGAAAAAATTAGTTGGTTCGTATATAGGCGCTTATCATGTTAACAAGATGTTTCAGAACATCCGTTTTATTACCTTGAAGGCCGGAGAAAAACATGAAGTACCCATTAAGGACGTTTACTTGCTGGTGAACTTTATCCCTGAAACGCTGCGTTTGTCCAAGGGGGAAATCTACTTGCTGGAAGTGGAGTTTGTAGATGAACGCGCAGAACCGGGAGTCCGAAGGGTGTACAAGGGAACGACAACGTTGGTCACTAAACCTAATGACGATTGAAAAATCCCCGGTTCCCTGATTGCCGGAACCGGGGGGTGGTATTTATTCAGTTGGTGCCGTTATCTTCTGGACGGGACAGCGTGTGACGGGCCTACCGCCGGATGGAGAAGGGCGCGATGGCGCCGCGGACGGAGGTGAAGAAGGTCTGGAAGGCGCACTGGCGGAGGGAGGGGGAGAGGACGGTCTGGAAGGGGAAGGACTGCTGGGCCTGCTCATGCCAGAATTGCCGGGTCTTGAACCGCTGGGCCTGATCTGAGGGGAAGACGGGCGGCTTGGCCGGCTGACTTCCGGTCTGTTTATTCCAGGACGGTTATTGCCCGGGTTGACGGCTCCGGGGCGGTGGGAACTGACGCCGGGCCTGTTGATTTCCGGCCGATTGCTCGGTCTGCCAGGCTGAATTCCCGGTCTGTTGTCTCCGGGACGATTGATCCCTGGGCGATTATGGCTTCCGCCGGGATTTCCCGCCGGGGGACGGGAAGGGAGCGGGCCTATTGATTTCCGGCCGATGGTTGGGCCTGCCGGGCTGAACCCCGGTCTGTTGTCTCCGGGACGATTGATCCCCGGGCGATTATGGCTTCCGCCGGGATTTACTACGGGGGGACGGGAAGGAGGGACGGGCCGATGGTTCGGACGGAAATGGTCGGGCCTGTACTGTGGCTTCATGGGCGGTCTTGCCATGGGGCGGCAATTGTGGGGGCGGATGTAATGGCCCCGGTAATAGGGTGCCGGTCCCCACGTGGGAATGTAGTAATTGGGCCGGATCAGGTTGATGGAATAAATGGGGCTGCCGAACGTGTCATAGGCATAGATGGGCCTGCCGCCGTAATACCCGTAAATGGGATAGCCGGAATTGTCATACATGTAGGAAATGCTGGAACCGCCGCTGCTGTAGGAGCCCGCTACGCTAAAATTGTCGTAGTAAGGATCATAGCAGCTGGACAGGGCGCAGCCTATGGCCGCCGCCAGCATGGAATTTTTCAGAAGGTCATATGCTTTCATGATGTTAAATTCTTTCAGGGTTTGTCTCCCTTTACATGAAAAGCGCTGAAAGAAATGCACATTTGTTTAAAATATTTTTTGCTTGGAACGCGGCTTCCTTTTGTCTTAAACTGCAAAAACGTTCTACGCGATGGGTATTCTCTTTCAAGATAAAAAATAGGCCTTGCCCTTTTGTGCGACAATGCGCCCTATACGCTTGCCATGACACTGGCGTCATATGAACGGACCGGATTGCTGGACTATCTGGATGCCGCATGCGTCGTTTATCCGGAAGGGGGGCAAAGTGGAGCATACGGCCCGCGTCTGCGGTATTCCCGCCGTGCCCTCCAGCATGGAGGGCGGATTCGTCGGAGCCCTGGCTACGGCTGTCACTACACTGGACACGGATTACGTGCTGCTGGCGGAGGACGACTGCATGGTATGGGAACATTTGCGCGGGGAAACGCTGGAAAAGCAACTGAAACAGGCGCTGGGCCTGCTGGTCTCCGGGCAGGCGGACATGGTGAGGCTACGCCATGCCTGGCGTGGAAGCACCCGCTACAAGGCGGCTTATACGTACTCCTATTTTTACCCTGTGGAACAACTGGCCACCCTGTGGATGCATGCGGAAGGCCTGTCGAAGCCCCGGACTGGATCAAAAAGCATGCGCCGTTTCTTCCACCCGTCCGTTCAAGCGTTCCATCGGCCGCTGCGTTTATGTGGAACAGAACCCTCATCTGCGTTTTCCCCAGTACATCAGGAAGATCGAAGGGGGGTATATCATTGACAGCGAGGTTTTCGAATGGACCAACCAGCCCACGCTCATTGCCCGTTCCAGAATGAGGCAGATACTGGCGGGGCTGGCCCAGGCCCAGGGAAACATCGGCAAGCTTCCCCAGGACTTTGAAAATGCTGTCAACAACCCCGCTGGCGGGATGCCCATATGAACATAGGCGTCATACGGGAATTTTTACTTAAGGAGAAGCCATGGCGGAGGAGGGCAGCCCAACTGCATGGTATGAATGCACCCGGTGCGGCGCCTGCTGCCGCTGGGCCGGCGACGTATGCATTGAGGAGGATGAAGTACGTGAAATCGCCCTCTTCCTGGAGATGGACGAACAGGCATTCATCAATGAATGCTGCCGCCTGCGGGCCAACCGCAAAGGTTTGTCCATCAAGGATGCGGCGGACGGCGCCTGCCTGATGCTGACGGAAAACGGCTGCCGGATCAATCCCGTCAAACCGCGCCAGTGCCGCGATTTCCCCAATAAATGGAACTTTCCCGGTTGGCGGGAGTTGTGCCGTGCGCGGGAAGTAAATCAAACAGCGGGACCCCGGTAAGGGGAAAGACGGTCTCGACAAGCCTGCCTGCGGCGTTTCCAGGCCAGGCAGAGCAGGGCGGCCAGGCTCAAAGTGGCGGTGCCCGGTTCCGGAATCAGCGCCAGCGCATTGCCTACATCCGTGGAAAGCCCGTACACTCCCTTGATGAAAAATTCGCGGTCCTCCCGTTGGTACCAGCCGTCTTCCGTCGTCTGGAAGTATAGGCCGCCGTTTTCGCCTGTGTAGCAGGCCACTTCAAACATACCATTGGAGGAGTGGTAGCCGTATTGGAGATCGTCGGAATCCGTCAGATACATTTTCGTCAGCAGGGAAGTCTGGTCGTCATATTCCACTCCCCACAGGGTGATGGCGTGCGCCGTTTTCCCTAGAGTGTCGCCAATGCTGAGCGTCAGGCCGTATCCCTCATTTAAACGGTCCAGAATATACTGGGAGGAAGCGGAATAGGAAGTGGCATTGTAGGCGCTGGTCAGGAAAACCGCCTGGTTTTCAGAAAAAATGCTCCGGTAATATCCTCCCGCGGCAGCGCCTTCCTTGAGCTGGGACCATCCTTCCACTCCTGCAGGCGGATAATCCCCGGAAAGCCACCATTGGAACGCATAAGAGGCGTTTCCGCCCAAATCCGTGAAGGAATCCTTGAAGGTTGTCCATACGGCTTCTCCGGTGGGAGTTCCGGATGGAATGACGTACCTGTCCTGCCACCAGTTGAGAATATTGCTGGCGGAGGCGGCCCAGCAAAGATTGTCGTCTCCCGGAGCAAGCGTTTTATTGGCGTCATACCATCCTTTCTGCGGAGAAACGCCCCAGGTCCAGGTTTCCAGAAGTTCGGCGTTTGCGCAAGAGGCGGCAAATGTGCAAATCGCGATCAGGGAGAGAGGCTTCATGATCATGTCAAGTTGGAGATATTGTGTAATCCTTAGCGGATTTGGAATCCGGAGTCAAACTACAATTTTGAGAGGAAAACATTTAGGCTCATTCCTGGCGTTGGGTCAGGAGCCTTTTTCACTTGGAAAACGAAGCTTGCCGTCTTCGCCGATGAATGATTTCCAAATCTGCGCCACGGAGAATTTTTCTTTCGCCTGTGCCGTTCAAGACTTAGGCAAGAGAGAAGAGAACTCCTTTACTCCCAGTAAATTGCATTTATCAGTAAAACCGGGAAAATTTACTGCGGCATAGGAACGTGAAATGCTGAAGCAGACCGAGGAAAGAAATGGCTTATTCCCGTACAGGAACCTTCCGGATTCCAAATCCGGTTTTATTTTCTTCTCTAAAAGGGCAAAGGGGAAAGGACAAAAGCAAACACGCGCCAGGGAGGAAATGAAGGTTATTTAATACTTCGCATAATATATGTAATGCAAAAATTAAATACTGGTGGAGATAGACGTCAAACCGTTTGCTGTAAAATAGATAAGGAGATATTCCGACATTTCAAAATCAGGAACTCTTCCCCTGTTGAAATGTTGTTCCCAGCAATGGCATCATCCTCTGGGATGAAAACGGTGATGGATGGAATTCAGCCGTTGCTGTTCCAGATGCGTGTAAATCTGCGTGGTGGCGATGTCCGAATGTCCCAGCATCTCCTGGATGATGCGGAGGTCCGCGCCGTTCTCCAGCAAATGCGTGGCGAATGAATGGCGCAGGATATGCGGAAAGACATGCTGGTCGATCCCGGCGGCTCTGGCGCGTTCCTGAAGAATCTGGCGCACCCGCTCCCTGGTCAATGGACGCCCGCGGACGGTCAGGAAGATGTGGCTCTTCGTTCCCGGTTTGACCAGTTTGGGCCTTCCGTGGTCCAGATACGCCTTTAGGGCGTCCAAAGCGGACGTGCCGATGGGAACGAGCCGGGTTTTGTCCCCCTTCCCCGTACCCGGACAAATGCTTCATCTGCGTCAAAACTTTCTAATTTACAATTGATTATCTCGCTTACGCGCATGCCGCAGGCATAAATCATCTCAACAGGGCCCGGTCTCTGCATCCCAGTGGAATATCCTGAATGTCAATACTTTTCAAGCAGTTTTGAAACGGTATGCTGATCCAGCACGTGAGGCAGTGTCAGCCCCTGCCGCGGCATCTCCATGAATGCGGAGGATCCTTCTCCAGGATGCCCGTTCCGGCCAGCCAGCGGAAAAAAATGCGCAGATGCACCATTTCCACGCGCATGGAACTGCGCGCCATGCCGCGGGACTGCAAGTGCCGGAGAAATTCTGCCAGGCTTCCTATGTCCACCCGGGAAGGGTCGGCATCCCCTTCCCCCAGAAACCGGGAAAACTCTTCCAGGGTCTGCCTGACAGAGACTTGGTAGGCGGCGCTCAGCCCTTTTTCCGCAGCCAGAAAGCGGATGAAACGTTCTATGTGAGCCTGCATGCCGAATCCTCCTTCTTTGTCCCGTCTTTAAAAGCGTTCCACCAGAAACAGGAACTCCGTCACATTCTGGGGACGGTTCTTCAAATTCCGGCTTCCCCGGAAGGTGGCGTAAGGCGTTTCCAGCGTGGCGATGTGTCCCAGCCTGGCCAGGAAAGCCGTCATTTCCTCATAACCGATGAAACCTTCCGAACTGTAGGACAGCAGAATGAATTTGGCAGGACAGGATTCCAGCAGATGGAACAATGATTCCGTGGCCTGATGCCGGCTGTTGTACGTGGAGCGTTTCCAGTCCTTCGGAATGCCGGAAACGCGGCTGATTTTTTCCGGCCGCTTGTAGGAGGACAGCAAATTCAGCATGAAATAGTTGGAGCCGTACGGATGTTGGTTGTAGGGGGGGTCCAGGTACACAACGTCCATCTCCGGCAATTCCTCCGCCAGCTCGTTGGCGTCCCGGCAATGGATGGAATACCGGCAGTCGAACCTTGAGAACACGGGAAATTGCAGGGAAATGTCCCCCAGAATGCGGCTCAAGGCGTTTCCTCCCGAACCGCCGAATTTTCCGACTCCCTGCTTGTCCTTGTAAAATCCCTTGAACACGCCTGCCGTATTGGCATGGATGGAGGCTTCCGCCAGCAAAGGGGCAATGAAGTACGGCCGTACTTCCTCCGGCAGCAGATTGATGGTCTGGCGCGCCGTATCCAGATAAAGGGCATTCCGGCGCGTGTAAAAAACGCGGTCTTCCGCCGTGATGCGTTCCGGATTCCGGGGAGCGTACAGCTCCGTAATGAAACCGGGGGATTCATGAGTTTCCATATACCGCAGCAGACGCCTGTAATGCCTTTCCAGCTCCAGGCCGTCCACTTCTCCGGAGTTGCTCAGATAACAGGTGTTGACGAGTCGGCTGTATTCTTCCAGATCATTGACGATCAGTTCTTCCGAATGTTTTTTCAGGAAGCGGGCCACAATGCCGCTGCCGGAAAACAAATCTCCGGCCTTGAGCTGCTCCTTCCCCAGGCGGGCCTTCACATATTTAAGTCCGCGTCCCAGGAAATTCAGCAGGGAACGCTTGTTTCCCAAGTAAGTTACAATCTGTTCAGTCAGGTATCTGGGGTCTTCCTCTATCTCGGTCGAAAGAGCGGATAATAGCGCATTAGGGGTCATAAGCAAGCCGCGCCAGCATACGGCACTGCGGCCTTTCCGTCAAGTTGAGCCGATGAATAAGAAATGGAACGGGATTTAAGTATTCATCAGGGATTCCGGCTGTGGCAGATGCGCTTTTTGAACCCTTCCCGGAAAGGTCAATTGTTCCACAGAAAACTGCCTGCGCCCCGCGGACTTCCTGTAGATGAACCGGCTTTTTGTTTGCGGTTTTGGAAAGGCAATCCCATGGATGGCATCTCCTTTTCCGAAAGAGTTCTCCTGCCTTCCTCTGAAGAAAGGTCTTTTCAAGCCGGAAACACGTGTTATATTCTCAATAATCATGAAAACCCGTTTACTACCCTGCACGCTGGCGTGCATGCTCATGACAGCCATGCCCGGCTTTTCCGGGCCGGAAGACGACTTTTATGAAGCCAACTTGACGCTCACGCGCGCCGGCCGCCTGGAAAAGGAGGGCGACTTCAAGGGAGCTCTGGAAAGCAGTAAAAAAGCGGCTCGGCTTCTGCAAGCCCTGAAACAGTCCTTTCCCGACTGGAATCCCTCCTGGATAGCGTCCAAGCTGGAAAATGCCTCCCAAATCCGGGAACGTGTGGAACTGCTGGCGCAAAAAGCCCCCGAACCTAAAAAGGAAGACCATTCCCTGAAGCCGGGAGAATGGAGGGACGTGACCTTTGAACGGGCCTACAAGGCCCACGAACAGCAACAACTGGCTGTCAGGCAGGTTCCCCCCGCCCCGGTGGCAGCCCCGGTTTCCGTGTCTTCTCCCGCGGCATCCCAACGGATCGCTCCCTCCGGCAGGCGTGCGGAGGTGCGCATCGTCCAGCCGCCGGCATCCGTCGTTCCCAGACGCGCTCCGGAACCTACCAGGGTGCCTCCGCCGCGGTCGGACCACGGCGGCCGCTTCCGCATCGGCGGTTGAAGGGGGACGTCTTGGGAACAAGCTCCTGCTCCATGTTGAAAGAGACAGGGATGAGGGAGCCGTGACCTTTGCCTTCAAAAAGTCACTGACAGTTGTAGCCTCTTTAACATGTCGGCTATCTGCGTATTTGCATCTTCCGTTCCATGAACGGAGGCCTTGGTTCTCATGGATGGATGCTTCCCCCCGTACCGGGGAAAAGATCAGCGTCTCCGCTGAAACGCGCATACGGCCCATGGAGTCCGTCAGGCCGTAGGAAGCCGGGCCCGCGGCCACGTTGTCCGGGTGCAGCGTGCGGCCCGTGCCGCCGCCGGAGGCCACGGAGAAGTATTTTTTGCCGTTCTCCATCGCCCATTTTTTATAGGTGCCGGCAACCAGGTGCTGGAAGCGGGTGGGGTTGGTAGAGTTGCCCGTGATGGACACCTCAACGCCCTCCTTCTTCATAATGGCAACGCCCTCGAGCACGTCGTTGGCGCCGTAGCACTTCACCGCGGCGCGTTCGCCGTCGGAAAAAGCCTTCTCGCGCACGACCTTCAGCTCGCCGGTCTTGAAGTCGTAATCCGTCTCCACATAGGTGAAGCCGTTGATGCGGCTGATGATATAGGCGGCGTCCTTGCCCAGGCCGTTCAGGATAACGCGCAGCGGCTCCTTGCGGGCCTTGTTGGCGGTGCGGGCGATGCCGATGGCGCCCTCGGCGGCGGCAAAGCTCTCGTGGCCGGCCAGGAAGGCGAAGCACTTGGTCTCGTCGCGCAGAAGCATGGCGCCCAAGTTGCCGTGGCCAAGGCCCACGGCGCGCTGTTCGGCCACCGAGCCGGGGATGGTGAAGGCCTCCAGGCCCTCGCCGATGGCGGCGGCACAGTCGGCGGCGCTCTTCAGGCCGCGCTTCACGGCGATGGCCGTGCCCAGCGTGTACGCCCAGACGGCGTTCTCAAAGCAGATGGGCTGCACACCCTTGACGATCGCGTCAACGTCGATGCCCTTGGAGAGGAGCATCTCGCGGCAGGCGTCCAGAGACTCCAGGCCGTTTGCTTTCAGGCATGCCTCGATTTTCGGCATGCGGCGTTCTTGACTTTCAAATTTAGCCATTGTTCTTCTCCTCCTCTCTTACTCTTCGCGCGGGTCGATATACTTCGGCGCGTCCGCAAAGCGGCCGTAGGTGCCGATGTTCTTCTCGTAAGCGGTCTTCGGGTCCACACCGTGGCGGATGTCCTCCATCATTTTGCCCAGACGGACGAACTGGTAGCCGATGGCCTCGCCGTTCTCGTCGACGGCGACCTTTGTGATATACCCCTCGGTCAGCTCCAGGTAGCGCACGCCCTTCGCCTTGGTGGAGAAAATGGTGCCCGTCATGCTGCGCAGGCCCTTGCCCAGGTCCTCCAGGCCGGCGCCGACAGGCAGGCCGTCGTCGGAAAACGCGGTCTGGCTGCGGCCGTAGACGATCTGCAGGAACAGCTCGCGCATGGCCACGTTGATGGCGTCGCACACAAGGTCTGTGTTCAGCGCCTCCAGAATGGTCTTGCCGGGCAGGATCTCGCCCGCCATGGCGGCGGAATGGGTCATGCCGGAGCAGCCGATGGTCTCCACCAGCGCTTCCTCGATGACGCCCTTTTCTGCATCTCCCGGGGAAAAAGTCAAATTCACCTATCCCTGGTCCCGCTTGAACGGCACCCCTTTCCCTGATCACCAGGGGGCTGGGATGCAGCGTGCTGCCCTGCGCCTCCGCTGTCCTCCGGAAATCATCGTGCTGGAAATCCGTTAAACAAATCAACTCCCATCAACTCTGCCCGCCTGTGAAAAACATCCTCCCTTTCTCTTATTCACATCATATTTACATCTTGTTGACAATTGCAGGTGCGGCCGCCTGCCTGGAATCGTGCTCCGCACCCGCCGCCGCGCCGTCTGCCGTGGCCTCCTGGTATGAAGGAACCCTTTACGAAGGCAAGCCCTTCTACGTCACCAAAAACGCAGTCAGTTGGAAAAGCGGCAGAAAAAACGCGGACTTCGGCCATTGGACGGCCGTCAGCGTCTATGACCCGGCCACGTATATGAAAGCGGAAGGCAGGAATTCACCATCGGTCCCGGCTACGGGTGGGACGGCGTCACCTGGGGAGCCACCCTGCCGGACATGCTCCTTCCTTCCCTGTTCCACGACGCCATGCTCCACGCCAAAATGAACGGCGCCCCCATCGCCAGAAGCCAGATAGACCTGGCCTTCTACGACCTCATGACCACTCAGCGTGCCAGACATAAAGGACTCTACTACCGTTTCGTGCGCCTCTTCGGCTGGTGCTTCACCTTCCCCCAGCACCCGCGGACATTGACAATCCACCGGGAGGATTCCGGGGCTGAATCACTTTCCCGGAAACCATGCCGTTCCGATGGCGGCCATGGAGCTTGATGCCCCCTGATTCCGGAGGCAGACAGACACTTTCGTCTTTTTCCTTTTTCTGAATGATCCAGCCAGTTGAACATGAAAAAGCTGGCAATCCTGCCTTAAGGGAGACTCTTCCGGCCAGCCGGCGGAGGGAATGGGGATTTGACCCTGAATAGTCGGTTTTGGTTCGTCTGTGTAGTTAGCTTAATCCTGCTTCCGGCGTCGCAACGAACATAAATGTCCGTGGACATAATGGTAGTTGCTGATAACTCATATCAACTATGATTCGGTTAACTGACTTTTCAAAATATATTCATCTAATAATTCATATAGCCATGTATCAATGGGAGTGAATGAAAAATCGAGCTGTGTTGCCTTATCAATATTTATACTATATTCATCAATGCCATTATATGGTGCAGGTTCACCACTATCACTTAGTAGAATTTCTTTTCCTGTTTTCCGTTTACAATATTCAGCTATTTGTTTTATGGATACAGTTCCTTGATTCGCCCCATGAATTGCTCCACAGAAATCCTTGTCTGCCAGATATGCAAGAAATTTACCAGCCTCACTTGCACGAACAAATGCTAGTTGACTTTCAAAATTATCTATATGAATTGGTATTTGCTTAATGATATGATCGACATAGAAATATAATCGATTCGTATAATCATCTTTACCAATTACAAAAGGAAGTCTAACCCTGACACTTGGGATACGCGCATAATTCTTTATCAGGGCGCATTCTACTTGTTGCTTGGATTTACTATAAGGAAAATCATCTCTTTCACAGTACAGTAGTTTTGTATTCTCGGCAGCAAAATCTTCTTCTTTTGTATCTAAATGTAGCTTATTATAAACAGCTGCAGATGATATCACAATATATTTTTTGCATTTTACATGTTCCAATAAGCGTATGACATCATTGGAACAAAACGCAAGACTATCATACACCAGATCAAACTGCAAATTTTTAAAAAACTCCTTAATTTGTTTTTCATCAGTTCTATCAAAACAAATCCGATTCACTTTATCTCCATAGTTATCCTTTGACTTTCCACGTGTCGCAATGGTAACTACGTGTTCATTGGAAAGCAGACTCAATACCAAATGCTTACCGATTAAACGAGTTCCACCGATAACTAAAATATTCATTTCATTATCTCCATTTTCTTCACCAATCCCAATTTATCTATCACTATTAAATCATCTTTCAAGCAATATCATACCATGGGCATAAATGTCTATGCCCCGATTATCCGCGCTCTGCTTCCTTTTCCCGTTCCGGCTCTCTGCCCTGCCTCAAAATATTGTCAATGTTTCTCTTGATAATGTCATATTCCCCCGACCTGTTTTTTCAGCTTGCCATCATCAGCGTACAGGACTTCCCGCTGCTCTTGGAGCTTTTCATACTCCACTACCTTACGCCATGTGTTCTGTACCAATTTGGCAAACGCCGGAATGAACCCGAAAGCACTACCAGTATATCAT
>VOFH01003865.1_pt1 | contig 98197 bp, 100 predicted proteins | sample 5384091 | NCBI WGS metagenome assembly VOFH01 (sample SAMN12384727, study PRJNA508395) | human gut metagenome | isolation source: healthy gut G | host: Homo sapiens
ATTCCAATAAATAATTTTTTCATATTTTTGCTGTACTTTTCTAAGACTGGTAAAAGCTGTTTGAACTCTAAACTCTAAATAGGCTCGCAACCTTGATATTCTATCGGAGCTTTGCAGCTTGGCGGAGAGAGGCCGTTACGTGGGCTAGCCTCAAGTGCTTTCTCTTTTATGGTGTCCTCTTCCCGCCTATCAGTCTTTATCTTAATACAACAAAGATAATAAGACTGATATTTTCCTGATAAGATGCGGAGGTAATTATTCGTCTCGCTTGACTTTTTTAAAATAAATTTCCGACCTCTTATCTATTAACTGCAAACTTAGAGCTTTTTTATGTGCTATCAACTGAGTTCTGTCTAGAATAAAGTTAGCACCGATATGAATATCAATGAACTTGCATCTAAATATGCAAACACTCATGGAGGTGATAAGTTCCTCCTTGCACCGGACTTACCTCCGATGCCCTCTCCGAAGTTCTAAAGCCTATGATGGTGGAGAACTCAGATACAGGGGTGTCCACCAGAAATGCGCTGTCGGCAACCCACCCCCCATTACATTCCACCTTCCAAACAGACAATTCTCATTGGTACGCTCTACGTACCACTTACGGAAGAGAAAAGAAAGCATACGATTATATTATAAGTAAAGGTGGAACAGCCTTCTATCCTACACTTTCCACCGTTAAACTTGTAGATGGTAAACGTAAAACAGTAGAAGAATCGCGTATTCCCAACCTCTTCTTTGCTTATGGCACAGAAGAAGAAATCAAGTCTTTTGTTTACGATAACGTAAACCTCCATTATCTTCGTTTTTACTATCGTCACTTCCACATCGGCAATAAAATCGAGCCACTGATTATCCCTGACAATCAGATTGAGAGTCTTCGCATAATCTGTAAAGCAGATGCGGATGATATCATTGTATCTACTGATGAGGTGCAAAAATTCCAAAAAGGGACAAGCGGTTCGTATAGTTGAAGGAAATTCAAGGGGGTAACAGGTATTGTGGCTCGTTATCAAGGACAGCAGCAGTAGGAATAGTTATAGATGGTTTGCTAACTATGGCTACAGCATACATTCCTAATGCGTTTCTTGAAGTTGTAAAAAGTAAAATATTTAAATAAGCTAACATAAAAATGAAAAAGTCAGTTATGATGCGTGGTTCTATTATTGGCCTGAGTTGCATATACTTAATGATATGTTCTAGCTGTAAAAAATCCACGCAGTGGTGAGTCGAAAGGTGAATATAATACCAAATGCATAGAAAAAGTAGAGATAGAACCTACTACATATAATTTCTACGTTGAAAACTCAGGTAGTGTAAAAGGTTATTTTAAAGGGTATGTAAATGATGCTGGTAATATCCTTAAAGAGTTTTATGATAGAATAGAAGAAAACAAAGGAGATGGCGATACTATTTCGCTAAACTATATCAATAATGAAACTATTCCACAAAAAAGTGATATAAATACATGGCTCAACCAGATTTACACAAATTGTAATTCAAGTTATTCAGATATAGATAAGGTCCTTGAGCAAATTCTATCGGGCACTAATGACAATACCGTAAATATTGTTCTTTCCGATTATTGTTTTGAAAGTAGGTTCGGAAATTTAGATAAAGCAAAATCAGAAATCACCAAGATTTTCACCAAAGGAATAAATAAATATAACGATTTATCTATTGCCATATATAAATACGAAGCGTCATTTGACGGGTATTATTTTCCTGGTAAGATAAAGTATAAAGGTAAACGACCACTTTATTTATGGATTTTTGGCCCTAGTAGAAAGGTTAAAGATGTGGTTAACTTGCCAGTAACATTAGAAAATGAAGCAAAAATGTTCTTGCAACCAATGGAAACATGTGCAACAAAGGTTGTTACAAACAATGCCCGAATGACTGATAAAGGTAAAGACATAATTGTTAAGCATTGGAAAGAAGACCGTTATGAAAACAATCTGTACAAGGTTGATATAAAAGTAGATTTATCAAAGGTTATAATTTCTGACTTGGAAATTAAAGATGTTCAAAAATACACGATAGTACCTAATGATTACTATATTGATAATATAAAATCTGAAAGTAATGGACAGTATATCTATACAATTGCAACTAATCGACGACCTTTTGCATGTGATTTAACTATTGGCTATACAACAAAATTACCGAATTGGGTTATTACATCTAATTTTGAAAATAACTCACTTCCTAAAAAGATAGTACAACTTATGGTATAAAATCACTAATTGAGGGAGTAAACAATGCCTATCAAAATAAAGACAATAACATTTTTACAATTAATTTAAGTCTAAAATAATATGGAAGATTTATTTAACTCGATTTACTATTACACAAATGGCTTCTATAGTGTAGAACTTGATTCATATCTCTATGAAACCATACCAGGCTATCTGCACATAGGTGCTTTTATGCTTATTTGTTCTTTTTGTGGTGTGTGCGATATTCTACTATGTTTTAGCTCCAGTGCGCAAGCAAACTATGTGGTGGTTTGTATATTCTGGCATAAATGCTATCATCAATTTTGTATTTGCATTATGGTACACGATGACACCATTAATTAACAATGAAGTTGACCCATCAGAAGAATGGTCATATTTGGATTGTACCATGTTTAGCTTCACTAATGTGATTTGGTCATTTATCTTCTTTGTGGTTGCATCACTAATCATAAAATGGGGTAGCACAGCAAAAATATGTACCTTTTCAAAAATTTTAATATCATAATATATGAGTAAGCTCTATGTTTTTGCAATAGGCGGGTCGGGGTCGCGTGTTTTAAGATCGCTTACAATGCTTCTTTCTTCAGGTGTACATACCGATTACGAAATTGTCCCTATGATTGTCGATCCGGATCAATCAAACGGTGATTTGGTTCGCACTGTTGATATTATGCGCTCTTATGAAAATATTCATAATGCTCTTAGTTTTAACAATAATGAAAAAAATGAATTCTTCAAAAATCCAATAAGTGCTCTCAATAACGATGGCAATTATCTACTTCCATTGATTGGAACTTCGGGAATATCATTTGAAAATTATCTGAGTCTTAGCACTATGTCTTTAGAAAATCAAGCCATCATGAGAATGTTGTTTTCTAATGCAAATTTGGCTTCAGATATGAATGTCGGTTTTAAGGGTAATCCTAATATTGGCAGTATTGTACTTAACCAATTCACCGACTCAAAAGACTACAATACTTTCGCAACGAATTTTGTTAATGGCGACAAGGTATTTATTATCAGTTCGATATTTGGAGGAACAGGTGCAAGTGGTTTTCCTCTTTTGTTAAAGAATATGAGAACAAATTCCAATACTGCATTAGCAAACGCACCAATTGGAGCAGTTTCTCTTCTTCCATATTTTAATCTTAAAACAGACAAAAAGAGTTCAATCCAAGCAGATTCTTTCATTACAAAAGCAAAAGCGGCTTTAAACTACTATGAGAAAAATGTCACCGGTAATAACACTTTAGACGATATGTATTATTTAGGTGATGATTTTTCAGCTGCTGGTTACGATAATTGTGACGGTGGTGGTAATCAACAAAATAATGCTCATTTGGTAGAAATGCTTGCGGCTCTTTCTATTATTGATTTTGCCGGAAAACAATCTCAACAGAACACAGTGAAAATACCAATTTTCATGAATTTGGTCTTGAAAGTGATTCACAAAATGTTATGTTTGCTGACTTTGGAATTGAAACAAATAACATAATACGTAAGCCATTGTCTATGATGGCGATTTTAAATTCATATCTGAACAATCGTGATGCCTCACATCGTTCTTCACAGAAATGGGCAAAAGATAAGAGTTCTATCTTGGGGGATTCTTTTTGGAGATCTTCCAATTTCAGTACATACAACAAATATAAGCAATGCTTTGAAGAATGGCTTAGTGAGATGAAAGAAAATCATATTTCTTTTGAACCATTTAGACCGGATAAGTCTTCTGTAGATGCTTTAGATATTGTTGTAGGTATTACACCTCACTATGGCTTTTTGTCAAAGAAAGGCTGTGACTATATAGACAAGAAGCTAAGTGATAACATTGGTAAAATCTCCGCTAATCTCAATCCACTACAATCTTTTCTTGAGCTATTCTATATTACGCTTAAGGAAATGTGTGAAAACAAACTTAAATTGTAATTATGGGACACATTTTCAGATTAAAAAGAGCAGGTATTGTTGCTACAAAGACTACTATCGTCGATTGGAGCAATTCAACTGCAACAACATATAATCATGGGTATGTTGATGGAATCTCTGATGCTACAACTACGCAAAACGAGATAACTTCAATTCCTTCTCCTTTTGCGAGAATAGAATTGGTAAAGGAAGCTTTTTGGTAAGATTATTCCAGGCACATTAAATCAAATGTCTGTTGACGATGTAAAATCGCACCTATCAGGCAATACAATTTATCATAAAATGGTATCTGACACCTTGGATGTAGCTCAAATATTTTTCTCATATCCAACCATGCAAGATAAGGTTGACATTGTTGTTTGGAATATGAATCAAGAATTGCAGAAGCTATTGTTGTCACCTAATCCGAATCACCAAGTTGCTGGTAGATCATTAGACATGTTCCTCAAGCAAGATGCCTTAGGAAATGACCCATACAACTTTGGGAAAATGAAGAATATGTATATTCTTAAATATAAGGGATCAGGACAGAAACAGATGCACATCATTGGGGCTACTTCACCTGCAACACTATTTTTTTTCTACAGCTAATAACGAGTCTGCTATATCAAAGGAGCTATGTTTCGGTACTGATTATGCATTTGATTCAAACTATTCATCTCTTGACCAAAGAGATCCAGAATTCTTGAAATATATGTTTGCATTTAGATACTCAAATGCGAACTTTAATAATGATTATCCTGAGGTTGCCAAATATATGGATGCTGTTTACTTCGTTCTTGATAATAGCCTCAAAAACGAAATTAATAGCATCCAAAATCAGTGTATTTCAATAATTCCTGGTACAAAAACTTCGTAGATAAGACTTATGAAGCTCTTAGTGTCAATATTAATACTACAACATCTTTTGATGTCGAAATCAATGGAGTTTCATTCCATTGCAAAAGAGCTGTTGTCACAGGAAACTCTGATTTTGAATTACAAGCTCTGAAATCGACAGAAACATTACCGTTAGTTCTTCCTGTTGTCAGAGGAAACGCTTATGAAAACATGGAGTACTATGGTTCTAAATTTGGTAGAAGTTTTGATGTACCATATTATGATGCTTTGCCTCTTGCGCAACGGCGTCTGCCTGGCATTAATATCCAGCATCCTTATTTAACTATCAGCGACTTCCTTGAAGATAAAATTATAAAGCTCCCTTCTGCTATTAATAAAGCAGACTATTTTGATGGCAACTATCAGAGTTCAAATGGCAATGTTGAAGGTTATTTGTTCCCAATAAAGGATACTTTCTTTGATTACTTTACATCTGATTATTTAACGGGCTTGGCTCCATCAGGTAAAAAGGCTTTTGAAATTAAGCAAGTAGCTTCCGGAGTTGAAGTATCACTCCGTGTACCTATTAAGGCTGGAGAAGTAGAATATAAGCGAATATATACTCTTGATGTTAAAGCAGATGAGCAGAACAATAAGGGTGCAATTGTTGTTCGTGATGAGGATTTAGCAATAGGTGTATTTCCTCCTGTAAAATTTGCTCAAGAGGCTGATGCACATTATAGAATCGTTATTCTTTCCGATCATTCTGTAAATAAAGACTGCACTTGTGTTTGTTATACTAATATTGCTGGTAAGTTTGTACCAGATTATGTTACTAGAAATGTGGACATTCAAGAAGAACTAAGTTCAAAAGTGTACTTGTTGGACGGAAAAACTTTTGATTTTGCAAGAGTTTCTTTTAGTTTCAGAATCTGGAAAAGAAAGAGTAGGCAGTGGATTGTTAATACCCAAGTTTAAACAACGTGCAGGTGCCGCCTCGTTGACATTTGCCATTGACTTAGGAACATCGAACACACATATAGAGTACTCTTCAGGTGATGACCAACTACCTAAGCCATTTGAATTTAATAGCGACCAGCCACAGTTCAGTCTGCTTTTTTCAACAGATAGTGCGGTGGTTATGGATCATATTAGAGGTGAGTTTATTCCTGAATCTATAGGTGTGAACGCTAATTGTCATTTTCCCATGCGCACTGTCCTTTGCATTGATAAAGTAAATTCCGGACGTAATGGCACTGGAATTGGAGCATATGAGCCATTTGGCAATGCATCTCCTGCATTTATGTATAATCAAAAAATAGTAGGCACAAAGTACAATGAGTACGTCCCTAACTTAAAGTGGAGTCAAGCTAGTCCCACTAATGAGCAAAGAATAAAATGTTATATCGAATCTTTGTTTATGATGATACGTACAAAAGTAGTTCAAGAAGGAGCTAGTATACAGCAAACGCAAATCAAATGGTTTTATCCAATAAGTATGTCTGCCTTTAAGAAAGGACTATTTGAGCGTTTGTGGACAGCTGCGTATAAAAATACTTTAATCAAACCGGAGTTCCAACTTCTATAACAGAATCTGTTGCTCCATATTCATTCTTCCAAAAACCAGATCTGATGTGACTAATATCGTTACAATTGATATAGGCGGGGGTACAACAGACATTGTTGTTGCGGATACAAATGGTGTAAAGTGTATATCATCCATGAGATTTGCTGCTGATGCAATCTTTGGTAATAGCTTAGTTAGCGTTCAAAATGGAGAACTAAACGGTATTATCAGACAATGTAAAGATGATTTCATTTCAAAACTTGAAGGTGAAGAGGAATTACAGAAAATGCTCATCCAAAAGACTGCTAATAACTATGGTAATTCTTCTGAGGTTGCATCTTTCTTGTTTTCTCTTGCTGATAACGAAAAGATTAAAGCAAAGTCTATGAGTGATGCAGTTGATTTTAATGCGTATTTAATGCGTAATGGAAGCCAAAAGATAGTATTCTTCATCTTCTATACTTCTATTATTTATCACTTGGCTCATCTCATGAAAGCAAAGGGATTAGAAGTTCCCGCGAATATAGCGTTTAGTGGTAATGGTTCGAAAGTAGTATCTGTTCTAAGTCCTAATAAATCTTCTCTTGAGAAGCTAACAAGGCACATTTTTAAGTTGGTGTATGATTCTGATATTGATAAGGATATTAAGCTGATACTAAATTCTGAGAACCCAAAGGAAGCTACTTGTAAGGGTGGTTTGTTCTTGAGCCACGAACCAACTAATATAGAATCCGCGAAGAGTATTCTTTTAGGAGTTTCAAGGAACTTACTGTGTGAATCAGAAACATATGCTGATGCACAGACAATGTATGATGATGTTGTTAAAGACGTAAGAGCCTATTTTAACTTTATTGCTTTGAAACTAGCACGTATTCAGGGATTTTCGTTAAGTAACGAGTTTGGTATTGATAAGCAACATCTTGATTTAGCTGCAAAGTGTTTCAACGAGAACCTGTCTACATATGTAGAGAAAGGTGTTCGTTTGAAATTGGATACTAGTGATGTCAGTCTTGATGATAAGTTAGAAGAGACTCTATTCTTCTATCCGATAATTGGTGTAATTAATGATTTAAGTAATAGAGTTTGTGAAAATGAATAATTCAAAGAGAAGAAGCGGCTTGTTTTTGTTTCATCTGCTTGCATACAGCTTTAACAATACTCTTTTTGCCCAAGATAGTATCAAGGTTAAGCAAGATTCTATTTTTGAGGAATTGACTTCAAAGGTGAATTGTCTAGAAACATCAACAAGAGATCTAAGTAATAGCTTAAATGAATCCATACATCATAATCTAATTAGTGGCTTTCCAGACATATATTTGATTTTGATACTTTGTGGTATCGCCATTTTATTTAGTCTATATGCAATCTATAAAGCACACACTAATTATGCATATAGTCATTCTGATATGGATTGCGACAATAGTTTTTCATTCAACGAACTGAAAAAAGATTACACGAAAATAGAAGATGAATTTGTACAGTTAAAGAATCGTATACACGTCCTTGAAAGTCAATTGAGTAATTCACGAAAAGTACAATCAAGCTCTACAACAGGAGGTGTGAAAAAGAATGCTTTTCGTGAACAGGGTACTAATTCTATGTTACCCAACACAGTGAAGCCAAAAGATAATAATGACAAAGTTGCCAATAAGCAAGCAGAAACTCGTGAATATATTTGGCTTAAAGCTGTTGATGGAGGAAAGTTGTCAATAGCTCAATCTGCTGATGTTGCCATGTATAGAGCGTGGAAAAGCAATGGCATTTATGCTTTTTGAATTTTGTTGTGCAAAGACAGGTAAAGCTATTAATAACCGAACTAGCGTTATTGATCCTTTCTGTGAAGTTCAAACAAACGGAATTGATCCAGACCAAGCAAAGAGTGTAAATGTGAAGAAGCCTGGGAGCTTGTCTAGTGACTTTCAAGTTCTCACAAAAATTATAATCCAATATTGTTAAGTTATGTTTGAAGTCAATATAAAAGTAGATCCGCAGAATTCTTCTGACATGCAGCGTGCATTAGAATTCATTCTCAATCAACCTTGTATGAGTAGGTTCAAAGAGACATATTATAATAAATCGTCCTATCTTACAGGAAATTTGGCTGGTAATAGTAGAAACAACCAAGAACTCATCGATAAAATTAAGGAACTTGAAAAAAGAAATTCAAAAGCATAAAAAAAGAGAACGAAAAAGAACCAAAAACTGCTTTCAGATAAGGATGTCGAGATTGAAAAGTTTCAGCAATCATTAGAAGAGCAAACTAAGAAATTCGATGAAGAAAACAAAAAAACAACGAACTTGAAAGTGGTTGGGTAAAAGCTCTTGATGAGAAAGAAAAAATTGAAGAAGAGGCCAAAAGCCAGTTAGAAACATTAAAAAAAGAATATAACAAAAATCTAACCGATAAGGACAAAGAAATTTCTCGTCTTAGGAAGATGCTGGAAAGCTATTCTGTTAGTTTCGGCTCTGATGATCCTTCCGAGAAAATCTATTTTGAAGTATCAGAAAATGGTACACTAGAAGAGAGCATGATTTCGTCTGATTCTCTATATTGGGCAAGCAAAAGTGGCAGTATTTACAAATTTACAATTAATACTGACGATGGTCCTATGATTAAAGCCATATCAGATGTTAATCGATATCTCATTCCATATTGTGACATCCAAAATCAAATGGAAGGTGCCAATACAATCCAGATTATTTCTATTGGAGAAGCAAAACTGATGATGGGATCATTTCAAGTAGAAAAGAAAGCGGTTATTTCATTAATTAAGCAATAAACTATGTCTGTTCAATATTATATAGTAGCGATTGTCGTAGCATTTATCGTTGTCCTTCAAGTAATTGCATTCTTTAAGAACCTGTCAATTATTGGTAAACTTAGAGCATTGTTCCCTAATACAAATACATTGTCATTACATAAAGAAAGTAACACAATAGAATGCTCTCTTAATCATGCAGAATTTGAAGGAACTTTGCATGATATTAATGGGTATCTAAATGAAAATCAGAATACGTCTGCAGATTATCAGATAATCAAGGAGATAGTTGAAAGAGATTCCCAAAGAATAGAGGAAGATGTTGATACAATGTTATCGACACCCCTTTATCTTGGCCTTATGGCTACAATTTTAGGTGCCGCAATTGGAGTTGTATCTTTTGCTTGGACAGACCTTGGAACTTTATTGACAGGTACTAATATTCAGGTCGAAGGAATTAAGACTCTTCTGACTGATATTGGTATTGCTATGATTGCAAGCTTTCTTGGTGTCATGTTTACAGCCATTTCTACCTCAAAGTACAAGGAGGCACGAGGTGAGATGCTTAAGATGAAGAACAAATTTCTGTCTTGGATTCAGACAAAAGTTATGCCTAATATGTCAGATAACCTTACCGGTGCACTTACAAAAATGGCAAATGACTTAAACAATTTCAATAGTACTTTTGCTGAAAATACCAAAGAATTAAAGGAAACCTTATCTCAAGTAACTGACAATTATGACAATCAAGTAAAATTACTTGATGCTATTGATAAAATAAAGATTGCTAAGATTGCTAAAGCTAATGTAGAAGTATATGATAAGCTGCAAGGATGTACAGAAGAGTTGGAACGCCTTTTTGAACATCTTGGAAATTCAGAAGAATATATAGCTCAGGTAGTTAAATTGAATTCACGCTTGGGTGATATTGAGGACAGGACTCGTCTTTCTGAAGAATTAGGTAATTATTTCAAGAGTGAGATTGAATATGTTCAAGACAGACAAGGAATGATGAGACAACAGATGTCTAGTCTAGACTCTGTTGTTCAAGATGCCTTGGATAATTTAGGAACAAGTCTAGCTGGAAGTATCTCTAATTTGACTGAGGTTTTCCAAAAGCAAAATCAACAAGTTCAAGCATTGATTGAAGAACAACAAGAGAGTCTTTCAAAAGCACTTGAAGATCAACGTGTAGCTATTAATAATAAGATAGCAGAAATTAATGACCCATTTGGTGGACTAAAGGATACATTCAAAGAGGTAGAAGAACAATCTCGTCAAGGCATTGAGAGTATATCAAGTACTTTTGAAACTCAGAACACAGCAATCAAAGAAATGTTAGCTGCACAAAAGGAATTGCTTGAAAATGAGATCTCAACTCAGCGCGAATCATTAAAGTTACAATTCGCAAATGTGCCAAGTCAAATGAACGAGTTGGCTAAAGTAATGGAGAAACTGAATCAAACAATACTAACTCAACAACAAAAGATTGATGAGCAAGGTAATGCAATTCAAACTCTAGCAAGTTCTATTGGTACACCATTGGATTCTAAAGGAAATACTAAGCGTAATTGGATGAATGTAGCAATTGCTGTTGGCGTTTGTGGTTCATTTATTATGCTTCTTGCTATGCTTTGCGTCCAAGTGTTTGATATTAAAATCTAACATGTATGGCAAAAGGAAATAAGAAATCTTTTGTTTTGGACAAGCTATTCAGATTTGATGACTAGCTTGTTCTTTACATTACTTGTACTCTTTGTTGTAGCGATTATTGCAATGGGACGAGCACTCAAAAAAGCAAATGATTTACAAATTGCAACTCAAGCAGAAATCGATAAGATTCATAATATTGAAAATAGCATACAAAATATTGATAGTAAATGGTTTGAGTACAATGAACTGCATAAGAAACATGTGCTAAAGATTGATGTCTCGTTCCCAATAGGTCAATCTGAAATTACTCATATTCCACTAGAAAAAAAGAGAAGAACTATATAGCGCAGGCTTAGCAATAGATCAATTCCTAAGGCATGCAGAAGAAGAGTATGGTGAGTCGGTAAAGTATTTGTTAATTATTGAAGGTCAAGCCTCCAATGATGGATTTACTGGAAATTTTGATTTGAGTTACCAAAGGGCTTTGTCTTTGTATCGCTATTTTCAAATTAACCGCCATTTGGATTTAAAGCGACAAAATTGTGAAGTGCTAGTCTGTGGTAGTGGCACAGAAGGTGCTTTAAGAGCATATCCTGATAATGCTTTCTAATACTAAAAATCAAAGATTTCTAATACATATTTTACCCAAGCCGGGGGTTATTAACTAGTATGAAAAAAATATCAGTATTACTAATTGTTTTCTGTTGCGTCACTTTCATTAGCTGCCGTAAATCTGCAAGAAATCAAAGAGAGCGGTTTAGATCAACCGAAATAGTAACCGAAAGTGATAGAGATGGTTCTCCTACAAAAGAAGTTCGAGAAAGACGAACGTCATCAAGTCAAAAAAGGGAAAATAGCAAACGTTCTAATCATAAACTAGAAGGTTCTCAAGTTTTCGATAGATATGGTAATGCTGTATTTATGATTTTTACGAGTGATGGCAGTAATGGGTATCAAGGCTCAGGTTTCTTTTGTGAGTAACGATGGGCTTGCCGTTAGTAACTATCACGTATTTAAAGGGACTACCATTGGTAGAGAACAGATAAAGTTGGCTGGCAGTAATAAATCGTATTCTGTAGCAAAAGTCCTTCATAAAAGTGAAAAAGAGGATTTTATCGTATTTAAGGTAAACTGCCAAAATACAAATTACATTCCGATAGCAAAATCTAAACCTAAAATTGGAGATAAAGTCTATGCAATCGGTAGTCCACGAGGATTGGAAAACACTTTCTCTTCAGGAGAAGTTTCACAATGGCGTGCAGATAATTTAATGCAGATAAGCGCACTTATTGATCACGGAAGTAGTGGCGTTGCACTAATCAATGAGTATGGAGAAGCCATTGGCATCACTTCCGGTTCTTTTGCTGATGGTTCTCAAGCTAATTTAAATTATGCTTGGAGTATAGATGTTGTCAAACCATATATAGAATAAATCCACATGAAACCGATATTGAAACTTATAATCGCCATAATGCTAATTCTTTGCTTAGCAGATATGCCATATGGCTTCTATGAATTAGTGAGATTTGCAGCGGCAGGTACATTTGTTTATCTATCATATGACTATTTTAAAAATAAAAGAGATGGACTTGGGTTCTTATTTGCTGGATTAGCTCTTTTGTTTCAGCCATTCTTCAAAGTTGCACTCGGAAGAGTTCTTTGGAATATCATTGACTTAGTAGTAGCTGTAGCTTTGATATTTCTTCTAATAAGAACCTTTAAGAAAAACTATGACGAAGGATGGATACCTGAGAGTTTCCGATGATAAGAAGATCATTACATATGTCGTTGTCAGTGATAACAATACCGAAGAAACAAGATTTATTCTTGTAAAATTCATCTTCTCGCTGCTTGGCTCTTTGTAGCTTCTCTATGCTTCTGCGCTTTTCCTCCGCTGCATTCACCTTATGCAGCCAGCGGTCGTGTTCCGCTTTAAGGTCTTTCAGACAGATGTACTTCACGCTGCGAATGTCTTTGCGTAAGCATTAACTGAAATACACCTTTTAGAGGTTGTTATCGTGTTGTAATTTTGCCACGTGCAAAGTTGCACCGATAACACCCTTTATAATTATGACAAGATTAGAATTTGAAGAACTTCAGTTAATGCTTACGTCTTTGCCACACTTTTCAAGCAAACGTATGGTGTCGCACCACATTTCGTAGTCCTTCGGCACATAGAGCTATCTGGTAGGATGCCCAGCAAGTATCAAGGTAAGCATTCGGTCAACTACAGGTATTGAACCTTGATCTACAACAATAGCGACTGTCACTATGAATCCAATAGTTGCAGTCGCTATTATTTTGTTGAACCTCTATGGCTACAGTCAACGTTAGTTGGAAGATTCTCCGTTTTGTTTCGTCACTACACTTTCCGGATGTTGCAACTTCCATTTGTATGGAAGTTGTTGTAAGAGTTCCTCGCGGCTTGCCCTTTTTAAGATAAGGTATTCAGGCGATGGTATCATTCAGATAATCCCTTGGGTTGACATCGTGGTGAGCCTTGCAGGTAGCAAGCAGTGAACAAATGACCGACATGTTAGCAGCAGCTTCGTGGTTGCCGCAGAAAAGGTAGTTTTTCCGGCCAAGGGTGATAGGGCGGATGGCATTTTCAGCCGGATTGTTATCCCAAAGCAACCGTCCGTCCTCCAGACATCTCATCATGTTGTCCCATCGGGTATATGTATATGAACAACTTTATAGTGGTATTATAAAAACACTCTTTTTCAAAAGTTGCAATAATTGGGATTTATTGCTGCTTCTGACTATAAGTAAAGGCTATGGCTATAAGTATCAGGACAATCAACACGGAGTATATGACTATTATTTCAGCCAATATCCCGGTATGAAGCAGTTTTACGTTGGCGAAAACTACAATCGCGAAGAATGTGGAAAGAAGTATCAGCAACGCAACCATACACCAGAATGTTGTCGGAGTGAGGGGTATGCGGCTCGCATTCCTACGAATGTCATTCCCCACCCGCTCGTGTTCCTTGCGGATTTTCGAGACGGCATTGTCGGCAATGGCGTGTAACTCATTCTGTAACGTTTTCTTGTCCGCATCGGTCAGCTTGACAGGTAGGGCGGTTTTCAAAAGTTCAAGCAGGTTGAGTATGGTTTCGGAAAGCACTCCGGATTTCTCGACAAGGTTGCATAGTTGGTTGTAAGCCCTGCCGATTTCCGGTTTGAGGTCTCGGAACTCGTTTGCCAACGCATTATTACGCTGCTCAAGACGCTGGTGACGCAAGATTTCTTTATTGTCATTTTCATCTTGCGTAACATCGCCTTGTATCATATCATTACTGTAATCGAATTTTTTGTTTGCCATAGTTCTTCGCCTATCGCCTGATTGATGATTTGGGTTTCTTTCCAAGTTTCCTTATGGCGGCACGGGCGCATCTTCGGGCACGTTCCATTTCGTCCTCGTCCTCTTTCCGTCCCCACGGCAAATCGTTGGAAGTTCCGCCTCCGCCACCGGACGGGACAGCCGGGACACTCATCATGCCGACAAACAGAGCCACGGCATAGTCGGTAAGCTCTTTGTGGTTCACCATCTCCCGATAGTCAAACTTGTCATCGAATAACCGCATGACATGATCGGGGAGATAGAAACGGTAATCCTTGCCTTCATGCGCAAGTTCATATCTTGATGTTCCTTCACGCCATGCGGAATAGTCTATAACAGGCCTGTCGCAAGCCGTTGCAGGTTTTGTGTCGGGAGTTGTTGCTGTCTGTGTTTTTATCTTGTTTTCATTCTGCTTCAATTCTGTTACAGACTTGTTGTGAAGTTTCTGCCATGTCGCTTCAATCTTCGAAACCATCAGGTTACGGTCTTTGCCGAGTTCCGAAGCCTTGTAGATGACATCCCCGACACCGACCGTATAACCGCGCAATACACCTTTCTTGTCCCGCCGTTCTTCGAGTGTGTAGCCTTTTGCCCGTATCTTTGCGACATAATCGTCCCATGACCATGACGGCATTGAACGTAAAACTTCCATAAGTCCTGCTGCAACTTCATCGGCATTCGTCCTGCGGATGTCCATTGCCGTAGTCCAACCTCTCTTTCGGGCCACACGCTCCGCCGCATACTGTGCGCGTAAATGTATGTTGTGGTCATTGTTGGTTCTGCCTTCCTTATCCTTGCGGCAGACTGCGGCGTGTAGATGGGGATGCCACTCTTTGATTCCAAGTGCAGCCACACGCTGTCTATACTTCCGGAAAGGTTTGTCTTGTGGGAATAGATTTCACCTTGCCTGTTCCTAAACTCTATACAGTCATACTCCCGGACAAAGTCATTCCATAGCTTTTCCCAGTCTTTCATGGTAAAGTGTTCCGTATGCTCCTTTGCCGGACTGATTTCAATGCGGATAACGTTCTTGCCTTTCGGTGCATGGGCTTTCATCATGTCCCATATGCCTTGCGCATCAAGTCTGCATGGAAGCAAGTTGTCCTTGACGTGGTATATTAGTTCGGGATACTTCTTATTCCTCGACTCTCCTGTGATGTACCGGATGTTGTTTATCCCGTGACTGATGGATTTTGCCTTACCTATCATAACTATTCTTCTGTTTCTGTTGTTCTTGTATTTGGGGAGTTTCCGGAATCCAGTTCGGTGAAAAATGGCTGTCAATCAACTTTGTAACCACTTTTGCTGTCCTGCCGAGCAGTTGCAATGCACCGACCATCCACGTCTGGTTGCGGAACATCGCGTCGTTCCTCCTGCGGCATGGCGTTGAGCATGGACGTGTATCTGGCGTAATCGCTCCGTGCCATGATGAGTTCGTCACGTACTGCCTCCTGTCTTGGGGTCAGTCGCGCTTTGGGTCTATAATTGTACGACCGTGCCAGCACATAGTCGCTGAGGGTCATGCCGCACTTGTCGGCCAACCTTCCGATATGTTCCCGTTGCGTCTTACTGACACGGAACGAGATGGTCGAATCACGCCTTTCCCGTTTTAGTTCCAGTACTTTTGGTATCTTCGGTTTGCTGTGCTGTTTCCTGTTCTCTATCCATAAAAAAGGGTTAAAGTGATACAATAGGTATGTTACGGTGCGAGCCTGCGAGCGGCGTTCCCCATTGTCCCCGTCGGACAATGGCAAGGGTGCCGTGTATGGAATGACCGCCAGGGAGTGTAATACATCGGCATATCTTGTAATAGGATGCCATTCCCTGCTTCCCCAATACGGTTCACCCTGCTGGATGGATGTCCACAAATACCTTACGGAATCTGTCGGCTGTGTATAAAAAGGATGGGGGGGTGCAACAAATGGTTTCGGCATTGTTGTCGGTTATCCCTACAAAGCCGTTGCAGCTTCTGCCGCTGTTCCTTGTCGGGGCTGCCGACATCTTTGCAGGGAAACGACATCGGAGTATCGGACATTTCTGTTCCCCTTATTTCGCAAAAGTTCACAGAGGGTGGTTCTTGACTGCCAACACTCCGATTGCCTTGTTGTCAACTCCTGCCCGCAGTAGTGGGAGGTTGTGATTGCAAGTGTTGTCGTGCATCCTCCACGGCCTTGAAGTCCGATGAGATTTTCATCAGTGCGACACTGACACGGCATAGCTGGCCGATGTTGACGAACTCCTTGACGGCTTCCATCAGCTTCTGCGCACGTTCCTGCCGGTGTCTCATTACAGTTTCATTGCTTGTTCCGTTTTCCTTTATAAGCCCGTGGTTGAGAAAGCGGTTTACGGCAAAGCTGGTCGGTTGCCTCAATCGTTTCGGTATCACCCCTTGCCGGTGGCATAACCGACCATCACACGGATGGAATCCGCCTCGTAAGGCGTGCAGCGTCGGAGAAAATCCAGAATGGTCTGCGCTTTCGCTCCGATGGCGGAGCGTGTCGTCTTTGTCTTGGTTTCCTTGTTTGTGGAATCCTGCGGTACGGTATTCCTGATGCCTGTACCGGTCATGTTTGAATCGTTCATACTGTTTCTGTTTTTATAAGTGGATAAATCATTTGTCCTTCTCACGGTTTGCCAGATACCGTGAAGTCTCGCTGTCTATCTCGTCCTGCGACTTTACCCTTACCCGTTTCAGCCAGGCATCAAGGTCTTCCTTTGCGAAGAAGCACAGCTTGCCTCCCGGCTTGTAGTAAGGGATTGCGCGGCGCATCATCATCTTGTAGAGATAGCTCGGTTTCACTCCGAGATACCGGGCCGCTTCGGTGGTGGTCATTAAGTTGCGTTCATTCTCCATGTCACTTGTCCTTTTATTGTTTCAACTGTCTTTCAAATCCTGTCACAACGGTGTGGAACACATTGGCATTTAGCCTTTTGTTGCCTTCCGTTTCGTTTGCAAAGTTACTTTGGACTCAAAAAGGGGACAATGTGGGGCGAATGGGGAAAGTGCATAAAAGCGGCAGTGCACCATACTGCTGGCATTCAACAGTATGGCGCACTGCCATGATAGGAAAATGTTATCTCAAATGGGGGACTGGCGGGCAGTTACGGGGTGTTTCTAAACCTTCTCGCGTTTTCGATAGCCTTGTCAACGGATTTGCGGTATTCACGGTTCTCTTCTGTCGTACCCTTGCCGCATACATCACTGCGGTGCTTGTCGTAGTATGACTTGGATATGCCGCAGCGTTTCAGAAACTCTTCCGCCCAAAGTTTGCCACGCTCACGCGGCCTGATGGTCTGCGAGACGGAAAACACCATGTAGCAGACACGCAGGTTCTCTTTCGGGCGCACGGCAACAGCCCGTGATGTGGGTTTCAGGTTCATGAAGTTCACGAAGTCGCTGCCCGACACGTACTCGAACTGACAGTCGTTGCACACCTCGTAGATGAACAGGCACAGGGCGAGGTCAACGGTGTCCATCCATGCGGATGTCTCCTGCAACAGGTCTGTCCGGGTCATGGCTCGTCCTCCTTCATGCGGCTGATGTCGGCAATGATACTTTCCGCGATACCTTTCAGGCGTTCCACCAGAACGTCAAGGAACATCGGCTTGAAACAGTACACATAGAAATACCGGTCACGCTCCTGCTGCCACTCGTTATATAAGAGGTTCACGCGCGCATGAGCCTCGTCATATTCTGTTTTTGCCGTATCGCATTCCGCATCAAGTGACTTGTATTCGTCGGACTCCAGCGGCAGGAAGTCCAGCTGGTTGCTCACCGCAGAATAGTTCTGCCACAAAATTGTGGCGGTTTCCTTGGCTTCTTCGTATCTACGCTCAAACGGCCTGAGGTGTTCTTCAAAAAACGCTTTGAAATCCACGGTCTGCAATACCGACCTGTCAAGCGACAGGTATCTGTTCGTTTCGAAATAAGGGAGGATGAAAGTTCCGACAGTTGTCCGGGATTCTCCTTTGCCAAGAGGGTGGCCCCACCTACAAGGCTGTTTGTATCGCTGAAATCACGATAGAACAGGGATAATGTCAAAGCCTGGGCAAAAGAGAAATCGTCTTGCCTACAAGTGGTGAGAAGTGTGTTTACCTCACTCAGCCGTTGTATAATTTGCTGTATCATCATAATTGTCAGGAATTGAAAAGGGCATCCATTGTCACCTCGCTGTGGACGATGCTCTTGTGCTTGCCATTGGCAACGCCATAAGTGGTTATAAATGTATGTACTAATGATTTTTTTATTTGCGGTCAAATATTTGAATAAGCCCATTCTTTCTCGAAGTTTTTCTCGTAGTCTTGGGAGATATGATAAACTCCTTCCGAGAATTTCATTTCGCAAAAGATGAATCATACGGTCCGCACGTTCAATAATCATATCTATTTGCGCTCCCGGAGTCTGTTCTTTCTCATTTGGTTTGCAATGCCATGTGGAAACCGATGTGGCCATTCCCGATATGCCCAATGCTTTTTTTTATCTGGTTGTGATGCCGCAGGCAGACAAGCTCGAAACTTACTCCCATCCATGACGTGACGCTTTGCGAATCAAAGTTATTGCTCCACCATTGTTCATCCTTGGTGTTGTTCGATTTGATAAACTTATAATAAAACAAAGTGTAGAAGTCCGTAAGACGAAGTATTTCCTGCCGTTTCTTGTTGCCATATTGAGACCATCTTTCGATAAAGTCACAACGCTCAAGATTTTTAAGTACACGGGTCAACTTACCTCCTTCCAGTTTGATTTCCTTTGCGATTTCCTGAAATGTCAATCCCGACTTATGCGCACTCAACACCTTGACGGTATCAATATAGTAATCCGCATTTGAGAACAAGGCGTTGTACAGTTCATCAAATTCTATCCGCAATTTGCCATCGGGTCTGAAACAGAGAAGGTCGATGTTCTGCATCAGGCTCTTTTCCGGTGCCAGTATACTATAATAATAAGGTACTCCGCCTAACAGCATATAAGATTGCAATATCTGATACCTGTCCCAGAACATCCCTCGATTTTCCAGATATTTCTCCGTTTCACGCAACGTAAAAGGTGCAAGATGCAGCTGGCATGTGACCCGGGCATGAAGTCCGCCCTTGTTTCCAACCAATTTGTCCCTCATCCAAGAAGTGGCAGAACCTGTGGCAATCATCATCACATTTTCGCGGCTCATCGCCCAGCCATTCCAGAAATTTTCCAATGCAACTACGAAATTGGAGCGGCCTGAATCCATCCACGGCATTTCATCAATGAACACAATTCTCTTCCTGTCCGCAGGCAGATGCTCCAGATAATCCTGCAATGCGTCAAAAGCATCAAACCAGTCTGAAAAGTGGTAGCTTGAAATGCCGGAATACTCTTTGAGGACTTTGGCGAACCTCCGCAACTGGTTTTGGTTGTCAGCCCACGTACCCCCGACAAACCAGAAGTCGAAGTGCTTTTCAAAATATTGCTCTATAAGGAATGTCTTGCCTATGCGACGACGGCCATATACTATGATAAGTTCCGAACGGTCTGATTCCAGACAGCGTTCGAGTTCACCACATTCATATTCACGGCCTATGAGTTTTTCTGTCATATTTCTTTGTTTTGTTGCAAAGTTAACGGTTATATTTGATTCAACCAATTATTTTGCCCACAAACAAGACTTTATCATGCGTATTTATTCATAAGAAGTCCAATGAAAGGGCAAAATCTGTATAAAAAACCACTCAATAGACTTTATGTTTATTTTCAGGGCAGATAAAGTCAATCGTACAGAGCCGTTCTTATATGACAGAAGGATTGGAGCGGAACATACTATTTAAGACAAAAATGAGCTGAAAACAGACCTAAAACAGCAAACGTGATGTTAATCAGGTCTATTTTCGGACTAAAATAGTTTGTCCAATGCCGAAGTTATTCATTGCATTTTATCAGTCAGATTCCATCTGCTCGAACATTTTGTCAACCATATTGACAGCCTCAATCTTCTTGCTGTCAACGATTTTCGCGTATATCTGCGTAGTGCGCACGTCGGCATGTCCCATCAGCTTGCAGGTCGTATAAAGGTCAGCCCCACGGTCATCATCATCGTTCCGAAGGTATGGCGGCTTGTGTGGTAGGTGATTTTCTTGTCGATACCGGCCTTCTCCACCCATTGTTTGAAGATTTTGTTGGTGGTCGGGCGTGACGGAAGTTCCGCGAAAACAAACGTCTCGTCACTGTCGTCCGCTTTCCGCTCAGGCAGCCACTTGACTGCATTTTGCGAGAGCGGCGTATAAATGGGGGTGGATGTCTTCTGTTGCACGGTGGCAATCATATACCTGCCGTCATTGCATATAATGTCTTTCCAGCAAAGGGTTTCCATGTCGCTCAGGCGCAGTCCGCAATAGCAAGAGAACAAGTAGGCTTGTTTTACTGTTCTGTTACGGCATTCGGTGGCTATAAGGAGCTTCACTTCCTCGATGGCAAGGAACTGGCGTTTTGATTCCGGTTTCTTTACACGTTCCGAAGCCGAGAGCAGCATGAACGGATTTTCACCCAGCCATTCCGCACGGACAGCGGCATTCAGAGCAATGGAGAGTTGGGAGATATAGGCCACGACTGTTCCCTGTTCCAGCAGTTTTTCCTGTCTGCCTTTATAAGTGTGTTGGAGCCAATCAATGAAACCGAGTGCCAACTTCTTGTCAATGTCGCCCATCCGGGTACTTTTGCCGTATTGGTTGATGACCTTTATAATGCTTCTCAATTTGTCGATACGCTTGATACCCTTGCGCTCCTGGTTGGAATAGAATTTTTCCAGCCAGTCCGCCAACATCAGTTTCTGCCATGCGAACTTGTTCCTGATTCCGGCTCTGGAATTTGTAATCTCGATGATGCGCTGCGACTTTATGGTCTCGACAGCCTCACGGGTGGCGCGGTTCTGCTCCCTGACCCTCGCGTTGACTTCCGGCAGGTGGTACATCTTCAGAAACTCATAACTCCGCTTGCCGTTGACATAGATGTCAAGGTAGTACGATTCGGAACCGTCCGCAAGTTTCTTTGTACGGACTCTTACAGGCTCTTTCAGTTTGCTTGATTTTTTATTTGTCACTGCCATGTCTTAAAATACTTTGTCTATCAGTGAAACGGCCTCTTCTTTTTCCTGTCAACGATTTTTGCGTAACCCTGCGTGGGGCGCACATCGGCATGTCCCATCATCTTGCTGGCGGTATAAAGGTCAACCCCGGCGGTTATCAGCATTGTTCCGTAGGTATGGCGGCTCAGGTGAAAATGAAGGTGTCTGTCCAGCCCTGCCAGTTCCGCCCATTTACGTAAATGCTTGTTCAGGACGGTATGGGACGGAAGCGAGAATACCGATGCCTCCGGTTCTCCCCGCTCAGGAAGCCACGATAACGCCTTGGCGGGAAGAGGAAGCGATATGGGTTTGGAGTTTTTCTGCATCACCACCGATACGAAGTGTTGCCCGCCATTGACGGATATGTCACTCCAGCACAAGTCCGTAACATCGCCTACACGCAATCCGCAATAGCAGGTAAACAGAAATGCCCTGCGTATATTCTCCTGGATATAGGGGGTGTCCTCCAGTTTGCGGACTTCGTCAAGGGTCAGGAACTCACGCTTGCTTTCCGGTCTCCTATCTTTTCCTTGGCGCTCAGCAGTTTCCAAGGATTGTTCTTTATATACCCTTTCTGCCAGGCAGCGGACAGGATGATGCCGAGAATCCAGAAACAGGAACAGGCGGTGGCTTGGGCGAGCGGCTTTCCTTGCGGAGTGAAGGTTCGGATTGAAGCCACTCGGCATAATCGGTACAGAATCTCTTGTTTATGTCACACAATCTTGTACCGGGGCGGAACTTCTCGAATTTGGTACGTGATGCCCTTAAATGCAGATGTGCGGGCTGTTCCCGTTGCTTGTATTCCTCCATCAACAGGCCAATGAAGTCGGACAACAACATCTTGGACTTGTCTTTGGCTGCTTCCTCCTGTGCCTTGTCATCAACCATGTTTTCGGTCTTGGCAATGATGAGTTCCTCCGCCTGACGGAGCGTTTTTGCATTTTCACGTTTCGCCTTGACGGAATTTTCCGGTACAAGATACAATTTAAGGAACTCGTATTCGTGCTTGCCGTCAACCGTGCGGTCTATAAAAAGGGACTCACGGCCGTCCGTAAGTTTTCTTCTCCGCAGCTTGAACGGACTTTTGTCTACTTTTGATTGCTTTTTCTACCCATTGTGCTCCAGTGTTTTATATTCTTGTGCAAATATAGTAAATCGGTTTGATATAAGTATCGAAACAGGTAACAAAAATAATTCAAAAATGGGTATAAATGGAATCTCACAGGAATAGATAAGAAAAACAAGCTTTATTTTATAACACACAGATATACAATAATATAAATTCTTATTTATAGAAATATTACCCTTTCATTTCTCTTTGATTACAGATATTTATCCTTTTCCCTCTTTCCGAACACCTGTCTCAAACAGATTCTTAAACGATTCTACCGACAATGAAGTGGACGGTTTAAAATCTGAAGAATTCATATACGCCAGCAAAGCGGCATAGAATTGTAATCCTTCCGGTGTGTCACGTACCGCTTCCAAGTCGGACATACAAAGCAGTAATTTACTGCCCTCTACATTCAACTCCATCAATAAGCCGAGTTTATGATTTCGTTCCACATTGTCAATTACCTGCACAATAGGGCGGTATTCTTTTGGCATACCATCCAGAATAAGCGGATAGCTATGTTTGATAATTGGATACCACTGCCAGTTCGTATGGTATTCGGTCGGGAAATCATCGAATACCGGATGCTCGGGATTGGTCAGAATCCCCAATGTACCAGGTGAAGCAGGTTTCTTGATGCGGTCACAGATACTTTTGAACATACGATAATTCCAATAGTCGGTCTGGAACAATCCTCCCACTGTTACTTCTTTACAGTCTTCCTCACGAGGCATCAACAATACCTTTCCACCTTGCTTTAAGGCATTCAGCACATCATCCGTTAGTTGGCGGGCAACTACAACATTACCTGCCTTCAATTGCTTCTTTGCAGGATATATCCATAGCGGATAACTATTCTGATAGGAAGTTCCGGATACTTTCAAAAGTAATTCGGCTCTATACGCTTGCTCCACATCGGGCAATGTCAAACGAATAGTTCCGGCAGTCAATAATCCTAATCCCGATGGAATAGCCATCTTACCTTTGCCAAGGCTTTTCTTCCCATTTTTGAGTTCCCATGAAATACTTTTTCGTTCAATGAAGTTTCTCCATAATTGGCAATCTCAACAGTACCTGCGAATGATTCACCGCCTGTCCAACAGAATTTGGCAGTTGTCAATAAAGGAACCACTTCACTACAGAATTCTCTCCATTTCTTCGGTTCAACCAATCCTTTACTATCCATAAAAGCATCCAGAATACCAACATAAGCCGACCCCTGTTCCGGATAATCCTGTAAATCGAGTAACTGAAAACCAGCCATCCGTTTGGAACGGAGATTCATTTCAATATCTGCCCGGTAAAGTTCCACAGACCATGCACCCGATGCTTTAAAAAAATCATCCGCCTGCTCCAGCATGCCGGCTTTCTCCAAGCGGTCACGAAACACTTCAAAATTCCAGGGAGCTAAGACTCCTGTATATTTCTTCATCTCCTCATAATTCGGGTAAGTTTGAAACTGTCCGGTTTCATGTCCGATCACCGGAACAGGAGATTTTTCAGAGCCTCATCAAAGTTCATTACCGAATTAGGATAGGTATTATTAAGATAGCCACCTTCTTCCGCATCTGCGAAAAGAAAGAAGCACGAGCATGAGTAGAATAACCCTCACCACTGCCTACACGACAAGTTACCAGAAAATCCTCACCCGGAATATGTCTCGTGAGCCTAAAAAGATATTCGAACCATACGTGTATAGGTGTCTCGGCTCTATGGACCGGAAACAATCTACAAACTCTTTCATCACATCGATGTCACCTCCCAGCTCATTTCCCAAGGCAAAGAGTACAAAAGAAGCATGGTTACTATATTCACGCATGATATTCTCTCCATCTTTCATCAGAAAATCCATCAGCTCGGCAGATTCTTTCTTAAACCCTCCCCAGATAGGTAATTCCGGCTGCAAGTAAATACCCTCAAGTCCGCAGCTTCAAAACACGCAGCAGGTGGGCACCAAGAATGAAAACGACAATGATTCAATCCATATTCCTTACAAATCCTGAAATAACGACGCCATTGTTCCAAGTCCATCGCCGTATGGCCCGTCAAAGGGAATACACAGGCATCATGTTTTCCTCGAAAAAATGTTTTGGCGCCATTGATAGTGAAATGCGTTTCTTCAGTCTTAAAGTCGCGCAAACCGAAACGAACTGTTTTTCTCGTCTATGCCATTTATCTCAGCTTTCAGTTGATATAGAGCCGGCTGAAGGTCACTCCACAATACAGCATTATCTCCTAACTGATAAGTGAATTCATATTCCTTGCTCCCCTCTTTCAAATTATATTCTGCAGATCTGGCTTTATGCTTTTTGGCAGTATTGAAAGCAGAAGCTGACAACTGCAGTTTCTTCCCACCAATGCCTGAAGAATTGGAAAGAGTTATTTTCACTTTTACGGAGCGGTCTTCTACTTGAGGAAAAGCCTGAATGGACTCAATAAACAATGGATTCATTGCCTGCAATTCCATCCGTCCGATAATACCGTTCCAGTTTGTCTGGGTAGATTCCGTACAAGCGTGAGAACTTGAACGAATCTGCCCGGGAATACTTTTTCCGTTATCTACACGAATAGTCAGCTTATGTGAACCGGGAGCCAGGAAGTGAGTGAGATTAAATTCCTGTGGGGTAGATAAATAGTTGCATTTACCCACTTCCCGACCATCGATCCACACGGTTGTCGGACAGTACGTTCAGAAACAACACGATATGCTTTTCTTTCCAGTCGGCTGGTATTTCTATATTCCTGCTATACCATGCCGCACCTTCATATTTATAATATCTGGACAAATAAGTGGTCTCCGACTTGTTGGTATTCTCTATTCCTTTTCGATTTGAATCTGTTGTACCGGGTAAAGTCACAGTTTCTGCAAAATCCATGTTCCACAGTTTTCCTGTTCTCCCTTGCCGTGAGGGTCAATGCAAAACTCCACGTTCCGCTCAAATCAATCATTTTGCGCAAACCTGATGTCTGCGCCCATGATGTACACAAAAAACAAATAATAATAAAAGAGTTCCAGCTAATCGATTACGCATAACTTTATTCATAATATATGATTTAATGTCCTTAATTTATCTGTTTACAAAGATAGGACGGAGAACAAACCACAATGACAAATCCCGTACAAAAAAACAATAATATCGTAAAAGATACTGTGTATCATTCCTTTTATATCACTATCAGCATGATAATGTCCTTGCCTGACTGATAAAATACACAAATAGTTTTTTCATAGCTTCATCCCCTTCCACAGCCTGCAACTCTGGGTGGAACTGAACACCCCAAATATGTTCGGAATCAGATTCGATTGATTCTATGACTCCATCATCAGCGAAAGCAGATGCCTTGAATCCACAAGCCAATTTCTTAACGGCTTGATGATGAATGGAGGAGACTTTCAAACTTTCCTTGCCTGTAACAGAATACAATTTTCCGGTCCTCAAACATCGCACATTATGCTGTAATATCATAAACGCATCCGGTGACCGATGATTAATTTCCGAGGATATTGAGCAGGCAAATCCTGATATAATGTTCCACCAAAATAAGTATTAATAATCTGCATTCCCCCGACAAATACCTAAAACGGAATTTGCCTTTCGGATGCTAAGCGCAGCAAAGCATAATCAAAGTCATCCCTATCCCGGCAACATTCTCCACATTCAGGAAGAGTCGATTCTCCGTATATCACAGGCGATATATCTCCCCCACCTGTCAGGAGTAAACCATCAATAAAAGAAACCACAGATTATAAAATCTGTACATTGTCGGTAAACGGAAGAATAAAAGGGATGCCGCCCGCTTGAAGGACAGCATCCACATATTTTCTTTTCACAGATATTCTTCCCGGAATATCAATTTCAGTAGAAATACCAATAACAGGAATTTCTCTTTTTATCATTCTCATTGTCTTTTATCAACTTAATCCACAGCCTGTAGTTGTAAAGCCAAACTTGAATATTCACTTTTCAGCAATGATTTTAATGCAATGCCTTCTTCCATCAATATCTTTCCACTAATGATTTTACCATTCAGGTCACAAGGTTTGCTACTGTCCACAGGTGTCAAATCTACCAAACGATAATTCTTCGACGGATCCAATCCATTCATACAAACCTTCGGAATAACCATATTGATGAAATGAGAAATCTTATATGCATAAAAGACCGCCTTATTCTTTTCGGAAGTGACATACATCAGAGGATACTCCTTTATTATCGTATGGAGACACCAACCGATACAAATCACCGAACTGAACCACAGGACGAATATCTTTATACGCTGCAATAGCACGCTTGGAGAATGCCTTATCAACATCATTCATGTCCTTCGGCTGAATTTCCATTCCCAATCGCTTGGACATTGCCACATCTGAACGGAATTTCAATGGAATACGGCGTCCGGTCTGATGATTCTTGTCCGCACTTACGTGAGATGCCATAGCAATAGCCGGAAAGAAACCGGAAACTCCCATTGCATATAAATTCTTTGCAAAGCATCCGTATCATCACTCGTCCAGAACTCATCAAAATACGGAAGCAATCCATAATTGACGCGGGCACCGCCACCAGCACATAGCTGCATCACGAGTTCAGGATACTTGGCACGAATACGCTGGAAGTACTTTCTGCTAAACCCCTATTATACTCAATATAGAGATGTGATTGCTTGTTTTTTGGTAAGTAAGAAGAACCATAATCCAGCAAACTGCAATTATCATCCCATTTCATATAGGCAATTTCGGATAGTTCGTCATCAAATTATTAACCACTCCAAAAACAAAATCCTGCACTTTCGGATTAGTCAAATCCAAAACTACCTGCGTTTTGCCACGCCCAGTAGATAAAGGACGGTTATCAATTTTCAGAATCCAGTCCGGGTGCTTTTCGAACAGTTCGCTCTTAGTATTCGACATTTCCGGTTCAATCCAGATACCGAATTTTATATGATGCTTCCTGGCAGACGCAAGCAATCCTTCAATACCTTCAGGCAGTTTTTCGTTGCAGACTTCCCAATCACCCAAACTACTGTTTCCACCATTACGGGGATATTTATTTCCAAACCAGCCATCGTCCATGACAAACAACTCTCCACCCATGGCAGAGAAAGCTTCCATCATCTCATCCATCCCTTTTTGGTTCACCTTGAAATAAACACCTTCCCAGCTATTCAACAAGATGTCATGCAGCCTTTCACCCTGATCCATTTTATATTGGCGTGCCCAATGATGAAAAGCACGACTCACCCCACCTTTGCCATTGGTACTATATGTCATGGCAAATTCAGGAGTGACGAATGTTTCTTTCAGTTCCAATATGTATTGTGAACTTTCCTCATTCATACCGACTATTATATTCAGTGCTGTGTTGCGAACATCCAGCTTCAACTTATAATTACCACTCCAAGCCAAAACGCCCCCAAAGACTTTTCCTGTTTCTTCCTGCGGTTTGCCGTCCAACGACAACATGAAAGAAGGATTATCCGTTTCCGTATTCGCCAATCCGTCTTTGTTAGCAATCACTTTTTGCCCATTCGTCAGTTTCTCTTCATCCATCGTATGTTCCGCACCCCAGGCTCCATGAAAATGAGTCAGCCAGTTGTCCCCGCGAAACAGCGGCAAATAAGCGGAAGCAAACTGAAACAGTGTTACCGGTTTCTTACCTGCATTGCCAATCTCAACCCAAGTGGTAATTATATCCGTTCCTTTATAAGCCTTATAACATTGTTTCACCCAAACAGGATATATCTTATCTTTCAAAAGCACTTCCAGAATCTCACCGTCGTCAATCCCGTATTGCTTTACATTATCTACTCCCAAATCCATGACATATTGCCGTCGGCATGGGTAATTGCGACCGCCTTTTCGCCTACGGTCTGAAGACCGAATGCTGGATAACTATCCGCTTCGAAAGCCAAACCGGCATCATAAATATTCTGGATCTGAACGGGAGTGATACTCACTCCATAATATTGCATTTTTGACTTTTCACCGTCATTGGCCGTAATCAACAATGAGGTCCGAGGAGTGGAAATCAAGTAATCTTTTTGACAACAATGGAGCTGATATCAACAGCCCCATTGCCATCATTAAACCCATCTTTTTATTCATGGCTTTATTGATTTAATTCATTGTATCGTAAACAATACCTATAGAAAACGTTGTAAACTAACGATCTTTTACCCTTAAAATTCAACTTTTATTTCACAGACATCCTTACCTGTTTCCAAATGTTGTCTCTGTAACTCTACATCCGGTAACCATACATATTTCTTCTGTCCCGCATCATCTATCACCTCCACCAGGAAACTGAACCAATAAGAGTAAGGAAATAAGTCCTGCGGTTCCTTAGGCGGAATATTGGGGTCAGTCATATCGGGATGATACAGTTTATACAGATTGGCCAGTTCTACTTTTCCTTTTTTATCCGTCTGATAAGTCCTGTACACCTTTGGGTATACATCACGCTTATTATATTTACCACCGGCACGTGTACCATAGAAATTCACAGTATAGTTGGATTTCGCCTTTCCATTCTTTTCTACCTTAATCACCAGTTTACGCGGAAATACCTGATCTGACAAGTCCTTATCGAGCGGCTTCATCTTCGCCGTATAATTGAACAATGCCGAGCAATAATCACTCCATACACGATAACCCGTCCCCATATTACATTTAGGTGGAGCAGTTTCTCGTGGCTCACAGGATTGTCTTCTGCGGCAATCATATACTGATATAAATCCGTAGCACCACGCATATGACCATATTCATGTCCTAGATTGCTATACGTTCCCTGATTGGGATAAAGCGCATCCGTAAAGATATTATGAGGTTCGCGAATATAACACATCACTACAGATTGCCCACTGCTCCACCTCCCCCACAGGAAAGCCCTTCATTCTTTGCACCCAACGCCAAGAACAACACAAAATCATATTTCGACAAATCCAATGGTCCATAAGCCTTATTCTTAAATTCATCATATTTGTTTTTGTCTCCCTGAATGTCGTAGACGTACAATTCTTCAGCAGGAACAAAGCGAAAATAATGACTGAATTTATTAGGACTTTCATTCCAAAAACGCGTAGTATTATGAAACATCTTTTTCAAGTTCTTCTTGAAATCCTCTTCTCCACCATAACGTTCCAGGTCTGTTTTATCAACCCATACCTGGGCACGATATTCTATTGTATCTTTCGCAATCGGAGATTGAGCATGAGCTGCCCCAATCAGGCAGCTACATGCAATCAGTAGATATTTTAAAATATTCATGCTAAACTTATTATAACTGTATTTCAAACACATAAGGTTCTTGCTGCCCGCCATCCAGATATTCAGGAACAATATCCAAACCGACAACCACACACATTTCGTCTGTCCACCATCCAACTCGACTTCTACTACAAAACAATACCAGCGTGAAAAAGGAAATTCATCAACCGGACTCTTAGGGGAAGATTCGGAGTATTATTATAATCCGGAATAAACATCCGATATATATCATTAATGGTAAATTCACCGTTTGCATCTGTTTTTTCTTCATATATGGAGAATTGCCCGGTTCTGCATATATATCCCTAAAAGTGGCACGTGAGCCCAAAAATTGACTGTGGCACGTTGTACCGGTTTACCATCTTTTGTTACCCTGACCAACATCTGCTTAGGATACGTACTTCGGGTCATATCAGCAGTAATTTGTTTATATTGGGCATTATGGTTAAATATCGCCGAACAATAATCACTCCATTCCTGATAACCCGTCCCCATATTACACTTAGGATAATCATAAGCAACATGACTGACCGGATTGTTTTCAGCCGGAATCATATACTGATATAAATCCTGCGCGCCACGAACATGACCATATTCATGACCTAAATCACTATATGTACCTTTTTCCGGCCACTTCTTTGCAAAAATATCATGCCCTTCCTCAAAATAGGCCTGTACAACTGACTGCTTACTTGCTCCGCCACCGCCACAAGAGAGTCCACCTTTTGTACAACGTAAAGCCAGAAAGAGAACAAAATCATACTTCTCTGTATTCAAAGTACCATAAGCCTTATCTTTATACACATTGTATTCCGCCTGGCTTTTTACACCACTTTTTATATCGTAAATAACCAAATTATCATCTCCTTCACCCATCGCCCATTCAAAGCGATAATCAAACTTGTTCGTACTTTCATTCCAAAAGTAGTCGTATTGCGGAACAACGCTTCCAAATTCTGTCGGAACAAACGTTCTCCGCCATATAATTCTTCCATATCGTTTTTCTCTACCCATACTTGTGCACGATAGGTAATCGTTTCTCCTGCCTGAGGTCTATCCGGTTTCTCTTCTGTAATAAGTCCCGGATTCGTTATATCAATTTCGAGATCACACGCAGCCAGTGTGAACAGGCTGCATGCGATTAATATATACTTCCTTAAGTTTTTCATAACTTACTAAATTTATTATTCAACAACATTTGAACGATCGGACACAAAAACTTCATCCAAACACAGAACTTTTTATTCCAAAAGTTTCATATATCGTCAAACGAATATAGCGTTTTTGCAATTTCCTAACTCAAACCAATGGATTATACCTTCACCATGGTTATTATAACTTCCTGTTGCTCCTTTTAATTCAGCCTCAGTAAAGCCATTACCATCATTTTTGGTAACAACTGTTATCCATCCTTCATTAAGATCATCACTAACCTCTATTTGAACAGTTTTTGGAGCAGGTGCAGTCCATTGAAGTCTTGGCACAATACCAAAACTGTTGTATTCACGCAGATTCTCACCTAAGTCAAAAACAAGTACATAAGGTTTACCATCAGCTCCACCGTCAGTAGTAATTCCTTTATTGAATTCCACATATATATCATTTTCTTTCAGTCCTGTATCCCACCAAACATTATCATACAATCGCGGGAAATATTTTTTCATTTCTGTTTCACTGTACTGACTACTAATATTAGTACTATATGCAGGTATATTCCAAGTAGACTTATTCAATATAATACCATACCCTTTCATTCCTTGTCTGAAATCTATTTTTCCTTCCATGCCGGTTTTCACATTTTTCACTCCAATCTTTGCTGTACGTTCCTTATTGGTACTGATATTAGCGGTAACCTCTGCATAAACCTTACCATCTTCTTGACTCAAGGTCAGCCACTCATTCTCACCGCTCATTTCTATATCTGCGGGATTTATATTTTTACAGGTGGCAACAAGAATTTTTTCATTCGCATCTGAAGATACTATAAATTCTCTCTCCTGTTGATAATATTCTCGGATTCCAAATAATCTCCTCTATTCCAAACTGAATAACCGAAACAGACTTTCTCACCGTAATATCACCAGCAGTAGCCGTAAAATTAATCATTGCTTCACGGTATACATTAGTAGTATTCTCCTTGATCAGCAAAGACAAAACCTTAGTATCGGTATCTATCTGTGCCACAACATCTTCCTTTAATTCTATCCAACTTTGGTTATCCTCATCTGGAAAATCGATATCTATCACAGGCGACGCCGTACCTTCATAGGTCAAAAGTTTCAGCTCTCTATCCCCCGTTTCTGTAAAATCTTTAGGCAAAGTAACAGAAAATGCCCCATCTGCTTTCTCAGTAATAAATCCCTCTTCCGGAAATTCTGATTCATCAATAGTTCCTACAGTCAGAAGTTCTTCTACATTTCCCTGAATAATTGTTACTATTTTTTCACCGGGATTTCTCCTCTGGTAGTAATCACTACAGATGCTTTCGGTCTTTTGCTGTTACATTATCAGCAATGACAAGCGACAATGATGCTGCACCTACTCCACCCTGCACTGAAGGAGTAATCCACTCTTCTTTTTCATTTGTCATATATAAAACTTCCACTTTCCATGCCTTGTCCGTTTTAATCCCCAAGGTCACACTCCCTTTATACTCAGTTGGCAAAGTCACTTTCCAGTGTCCGTCTCCAGCTTCCTCCAAAGTTTCATTGCATGATACTGTCAACGCATCAGGTGTCCAGTCCACCTCTTTTTCATCATTACAAGCCTGCAAACAGAGCAGACACGATAGTAGTAAAAATAGATTTTTCATAAATATATTGTTTTTACTATTTCTATATTCCATTATCTTTTAGAAACAAATATTTCATCCAAGCAGTGGGTGCTATACCATGAATCCCACATAGACAAGCGTATATACCGATGACTCATATTTTCACCCAAATCATACCATTTTACAAACTGTTTGTCAGTGTACCAATCCTCCCAGTTACCACTATCATGAGCATCCAATTCCGTCTTTGTGAATGCATCCCTTTTAGCACTGCCAACAAGAATCCAATTCGTAATGTCTTCACTGCGTGTCAACACAGCATCACTAACTTCGATCTTCAGGTATTTAGGTGAATTCCCTACCCATTGTAGTCTCGGTATCAATCCGATCGAATTATATTCATGAGGATTCTCACCTAAATCAAATACGATCTGTACCGGATTCTCTTCCGAACCTTTATCACTTATCTCGATGTATGACAAAGTACTTCCGGAACCTACCTCCGCCTTACTTGTCGGCCAGAAATTATCAAATAGTCTGCCTAATACAGATTCTTTTCCGGAGACATGTTCACTATAGCCTACCACACTCCACAAAGATTTATTCAGAATTATGCCGTAGCCTTTCATTCCTTGTCTCACAACAATCTCTTTTTCAAGCCAAGTTTCATTGTCTACGAGTGTAATCGTTGCAACACGTTCCTTCCACGTCGAAAAATTTGCACTGCTCACAGTAATCTGAAGTTTACCGCTTGTCTCATTCACCTGCAGCCAATCGGGTTCATCACCATATTTATCTGCTACGGAATAAGATAAATCGCTGATCTGACTTACATCAGCAATTTCTTCGCGAGATGGTGTATTATCCGAAGAAAGAATTATATCACTTCCTTGCACATAAGTTCCTTCCAATTCAACCTTTGAATCCAGTGAACCTTTGACAACCGTCAATTTTATCAATTCTCTTCCGCGTCAGAACCTACTTTATCATTCGTAGTTCCCACACGTACTGGAAGTATCCATTTTCCGTCCGGCATTTCCGACGGTTTCAGGATCAGATAATTCTCTGCATATTTCTCTCCAACCGGAATCTTCACGTTCTGTGCATATTCAAAACCGGCAGTCAGCAAACGAGATTTTTCATCTTCTGTCAGCAGATTATCCTCTTCTTTATCATAACCATAAGTAACAACCAATTCTTCCGTCGTATTGATATCCAATTTAGCTGTAATATCTATCTGACGCTCTGTTGTCGCTTTAGATAAATCCATAAAGACTTCTCCTCTTTGTTCTCCTACGGCACCGTCAATCACCAGTACCGGTTTTCTGATATCCAAAAGCAGAATAAAGTGAGATTTATCTACATAAACATCCTCTTCCGGCGTACGGCTATTGACAGACAAAGGAATATAATAAATACCATAACCTTTATCCTGAAGAAGCTGTTCTATCTTCAGACTCAATGGCACAGCTACCTCATCCGCTCCGGCTTCGATAACGAAATCACGCTCGAACGAGTAGTACTTTTCATCCAACATCTCGTAATCAGTGCCGTTCTCTGTATTATACTGAACCAAATAATTATAATCCAGCTCTACCCTTCCGGCAAATCTATTCTGATAGTAGCCCGCCTTATGAATCAAACGTTGTATACATAATCATTGGCATTCATCACGTAAAGGGTTTCTTTCTGCAAATCACTCTTAGGGAAATATGCAGTATCTCCCATCATGTAATCAGTTCTAGTATCAGTACAAGAAGTCCCCAATAAAAGAGCCGCAAATAAAAAATTTATATATTTCTTCATTGTTACCATCTTCTTTACCATTTATAGTTTTGTACTAAATCTTGGTTTTTATTAATCGCACTTTGCGGGATAGGGAACAGATAGAAACTCGGTGTAAACACTCTCTTTTCTATTACCGTACGTTGGAAGAAATCTTCCGGATATTCTTCCTTGCCGGGAGTACCCTTAGCCTGAATATTCATACCATGAATATCCCCTTTTTCCGTTTCTTCTGCTGTCAGCCAACGACGGCTGTCGTAGAAGTTGATACCCTCGAAAGCAAATTCCACACGACGTTCACGATGAATCAAATCCCTCAATTTATCCTGATCATTCATAGCTTCAGGATATGCTTCCTCAATATTCTTCAGTCCGGCACGATTGCGAACCGCGTTCCAATAAGTCAATAAATTCGGATCTTTCAGTTCACCCAATTCAATAGTAGCCTCTACATAATTCAGCAGAATCTCAGCATAACGGATATAAGGTAATTCACGTTTTACGTTCTTCGTAGGACTTGCTTCATATTCCGGCATGGCCAGTTTCACCATATTATATCCTGTTGTAAAGTGATTGTGAGAAGCATCCGGACCATTATTCCCATTTTTATACATCTCCAGATAGATTTTTCACTTGCTTTTTTCGGAATAAACCAAGACATACCGCCATAGACTATCGACACCTAGAAACGAGGTTCACGACCTACAAACATATTATAGGTTTTCCGCTCTTTTGCCTTCACATGGATTTGTAAACTGAGAGTATCCGACTTCTTGATATCCTGCATCCGGATCAATAATCGGTGTGGTACGGTCATCATCCGTATACCCTGTAATCGGGAAACGTCCGGTTTCCAACATAGCATACGCATCCACAATTTCTTGAGTAGGATTGTAACCTCCTCCCCAACCACCATTACTATTAGGCGCAAGACGTTTATCAATAGTACCATTATCTTCCAGGAAAGAGAAGATCATTTCTTTATTTTGCGAAGTAGTAAATACGGATTTATAAGAAGTATAAGGATCAATTTCACCCATATTCGCACCACTTTCATAAAGTACTTTGACCAAATCATAATTACCATCCTTTATAAGGCTCAAAGCAGCCTGACGGGCCAACTCCCATTTATTCTTGTCATACGTCAACGGAAATAACGGAGTTCCATCCGCATTACGAATATTGGCATACTTAGAATTACCATTGAACTGTGGACTGGCAGATTGTAAAAGAATACGTGCCAAATAAGCTTTAGCAATCCCCTATTCATTCGAGCATAAGTCTCGCCCTCTGACTTTAAAGGTAAGGAGAATTTTCTATCAAATCCGTAAACTCTTCTGTTATCCATTGCACACATTCATCCCAAGTATTACGTTCACGAAACATATCCGTACCAGAGAAATCCGGCTGTTCATCTTTCAATAGAATGACCGGTCCATACATACGCATCAACTGTGCATAGTAATAAGCACGCACACAACGAATTTCCGCTTTCCACTGTTCACGAGTATCATAAGTCAACCGTGGATCCGGGCATTTATCTACATTCTGAAGAAAGTATGTAGCTTCGCGGATCGCTTTATAAAAAGTATACCATTTATCATATTGTGCAGATGAAGCACTCCATACCCCCATATCAAAAAAGTATGTACATTGGTATAGGCCACATCTACATCACTAGTACTATAAGTATCCGGCATATTAAATGGGTATGTATCGCGGATATAAGAATATACTCCGAACATTGCGTTCTGTGTAGACGAGTAAGTCTCATAAATCTGTTCCGGAGAACGCAAATCCTCGGGAGACGTATCCAAAAACGAATCACAAGATGATATAGTCAAGGCTGCGGTGGCCAAAAGCATAATACGTTTCATATATTTGGATTTCATAATCAACATGTCTTTTAGTATTAGAAATTAATATTTAAACCTACATTAAATACACGTGTCGGCGGATACTTTCTTCCGTCACCGGAGCCTAGTTCGGGTCGAACAGATGAACATCCGGTGCCCAAGTCAACAAATTCACTCCTGATACATACAGACGTAAATTTTGTATAGCCATCTTCTCCATCCATCTCTTTGGGAATGTATAACCTATTTCAGCATTCTTCAGGCGAAGGTAAGCCGCATTACGTACCCAAAATGATGATTTTTGGTATTATTATTATCCAAGGCATCACTCGGACGGATTGTACGTGGATAGCGTGCATTGGGGTTAGGATTATCCACAGTCCAGCGATCTTCCATCACTCCTTTCAGAAATCCGTTATTATTTTTGTAACCGGAAGAAAAAGGAACCACAGCAGAGCCCTCTTCAAAAATAGATACACGTGCAGTCCCTGGAAGAATATAGAAACATCAAACCCTTTCCATTCTATAGCTCCCCCAAATCCATAAGTGATTTCAGAATATCACAGAAACCAACAGGCATCTTGTCGTAATCATCAATAACGCCATCGCCATTCAAATCGCGATATTTAATATCTCCCGGACGTAAACGGCTATGATTACCTTCGCTAAACTGAATCGGGCTACGGTCAATCTCTTCTTGTGATTCAAACAACCCGACTGCCTCCCATCCGAATTTCTGATAGATTTTCTGCCCTACAGAATTCATCCATGGATATTTATTCAGAGCATCGCCATTACGAAGAATCTCATTGTTCGCATAAGTAAATGTTCCACGTCCAGTCACATTCACCTGACCAATTTTATCATGGTATTCTAATGAACCGTCAAAGCCCCAACTCTTCATTTTCCCGATATTCACCATTGGTACAGTAGTCATACCGACATAAGCAGGAATATTATTATTGCGTACAAAGATATGATCACGCACATCATGATACCAATCTCCTGAATTTCCAGTTTATTAAATAATCCCAACTCAAATCCATAATTTTGCTTGGTGGAAACCTCCCAACCAACATTGGGATTTGCTACTTCATTCACACGCTCACCACTCGTCTTAGTATAGTTTCCATAAACATAACTACCTGTACTAGCAACTGTCCCCAAATAGATAAAACGAACATCCCACCAATCTGATCATTACCTACTTGTCCGACAGATGCTTTCAATTTCAATTTTGAAACGACATCTGTCAATGGCGAGAAGAACTTTTCATTGGATACATACCATCCCACAGCCACCGCCGGAAAGAAACCTACCCGATGACCAGCTGCGAAATTCTCCGACCCATTGTATCCGAAATTTCCTTCTATAAAATAGCGGCTATCATAATCATAAGTCAAACGTCCAGCTAGACCCTGATTCTTATAAGGCAACGATTTGATAGAAGATATATTATCCTTATAATCTTTATTTCTGTACGTTTCATTTTTAATCCGCTGGTTATACAGGAACAAACCTCCCACACGATGTTTTTCCAAACAAGCGATTATAAGTAATAGAAGCCTCTAAATAGGTCGCATTATTTCCTCCGGACTTATTATCAAACCATGGACCTCCTTTGGCAGTTTCCGGTTCTGAGTTGAATACAAGTTCTCCATTTGTATCACGGCGTATAGCATGCCATATTTCATCCTGTTGCGTATATTTGTTACCATGCCATGCCTGTGTATCAAATGCAAACTTGATATTAGCCTTCAATCCTTCGGTAATGAAAGAGAAATCCTGATCCAGACTCACCATTGAATTTAATGTGCTTTGCCAATCTTCCACATATCCTCCCCTAGTGACTTGCCAATAAGGATTCGTTACTCCTTTTTCTCCACCCCAATATCCATTGGAATATTGAATGGGAAACGCGTTCGGTTCAAGAGCGAATGCATATTTCCAAATATCATCAGAATTAGCTGCATCCCTCTTTTTGGTAAGAAATCCTCCTAAGGTCAACGAAAGAACCGTAGTAGGATGTAAATTAATATCTACATTCGATCGAAAATTATAGCGTTGATAATCTGGATTACCATTATAAGACTCTCCTTTGCCGGTCATAAACAAACCATCTTCATGATAATAGCTTCGGCAGAAATAAAGTAACGTGCAATTTCACCGCCACCACTCACATTGGCAGTGACACGTTGATTGAACGTATGCTTCTTGAAAACAGACTTCAGCCAGTTCACATTCGGATACAAGTCTCCGTCTGTATGATTTCTATATTTTTCAATATCACTTTGGCTGTAAGTTCCCGGCACAGCCTCATTATACATATTGGCAAAATCCACAGCATCCGCCATTTCAGGGATTTTGGTAGGAGCTACCATACCCGCTTCCATTTTGATGGAGATTTTCGGCTTACCTTCAGAACCACGTTTTGTTTTAATCAATACAACACCGTTTGCACCGCGTACACCATAAAGAGCAGTAGCAGTAGCATCTTTCAATAAAGAAAAACTTTCAATTTCTTCCGGATCAAGCAGGTCGAGCGAACGCTCTACACCGTCAACAAGAATCAGAGGTGTCTTATTCGCACCAAAAAGTAGAAATACCACGAATCCAAAATTCTGCCGAGCTACCTGGAGAACCATCACGCTGAATAGAAACAACACCTCCTAACTGACCAGCCAAATTGGTAGATATAGAAGCACTGGGAACTTTCAGATTACTAACACTCAACGTACTGATAGAACCAATCACACTTTCTTTACGTTGCGTACCGTAACCCACTACCTGTACTTCTTCAAGCACTGTATCATCGGTACTCATCTCAATAAGTAAATTATTTGCCGAGGGGGAGATCTCCTTTTCTATATTAGCATATCCCAAATAGCTGATTACCAATGTTACGGTCTTCCCCGGAACGTTGATATTGAAATTACCATCCATATCCGTAGTACCTCCGATACTAGTATCTTTCAACCACACACTGGCACCAATAAGAGTCTCCTTCGTATTCTTATCTATAATCTTACCTGCTAATTTTCTAGTAGCAGCCTTCTTCCCTTCCTGAAATACTTCAGCCACTGCACCTGACGCATACGTCGATGCAAAAGGTGCCGCAAAAAAATAAATGATGATAAGAGCACTAACCAAGCGTCGTAATGAGAAATCTAACTTACGTGCAATTTCATTCATAATACATGATTTAATGTTATTAATTTAAGTTTGAGATGTTTTAGATTGTTGCAAACCAATTTCTAAATTCATATTCGCAAAGATAAGCGAGAGAATCTTTTTCATGGCGAATCCCGTACAAAAAAGAACAAGAATATCGTAAAACTACACTTTTTTCTTACCGCCATACCACCGTCTTATTTCTATTTGTTCTTAATGTGAACGATTTTATCGTTACCCCTAACAAAAAAATGTCTCATCTCAATCGTCCTGATATAAAATCAGAATAATTCAGATAAGACACACTAAATTTATAAGAAAAGCTATCAGTGATAACTAAATTTTCAAATCACGTATTTTTTCTATTTCCAACCCCGTTATCTGTGAGATAGTATCAAGGGGGATATTCAAAGACTTCATATTTCGTGCCATTTCTTTCTTTTCTTCCTCACGTCCTTTCGCAAGTCCTTCTTCAAGTCCTTCCGCACGACCTTCCGCACGGCCCTCTGCACGACCTTCCGCACGCTCCGTAAATATATTATCTCTCAATATTACAATATTATCCAAATGCCGATAATAAGCTTCAAGCTCGGTTTTCGTCATTTTATCAAGTTTCAATCGCTCGCGGGCCTCCTCTAGTCCCGGTGCTGTGGCGCTGTCAGGGATATCACCTGTATTCAGATAATAAATCCATTCTTCCAAAGGACTCCTGGCTACCTGATTGAAATCGTTTACTTTCAATATATAATATTCCGGATAAAGTTGGCTCACAGCATCTACCTTGAACGTTTGTCTCTGAAAAGGAGTCAACTCCAGCACATCATTCTGATGAATACCTCTGAACTCCGTTTTTCCGTGATAAACCGTATCCTTTCCGCTACCTAATGAAAAATAGACAATATTGATACTATATATTTTACGTACTTTATCATAGCCTTCTCCACGATTAATGTATTCGGTCACCAATTTGGAAGTGCCGAACAGCATACGTTGAAAATAAGCATACTCATTATTATTCTGAACTTCGATCAGAATAAGCTCTCCCTTAGAGTTTTCGGCAAGCATATCTACGCGATTATACTTGTCATACTCGTCCTCCTGATTGCTTTCGCTTTCCAACAACTTCTGAATAACAATTTTTTCATTGAGAAGTGTTGTCAAAAAGCCCTCAAGAACTGCAAAATTGGCTTTATTACGCAATAAGCGCTTCATAGCCCAATCGAAACGAATATAATTACTTGCCATAGACTCGTCTCCTTTCTCGTTATCTTTTTTCATGCAAACAAAGGTAAGCAGAAAATGTTTAATATCAAGTATATATATCCAATAAAATGATTTACTATACCTTTATATATACTACCGAACGCCCCACTCCATACTTCTTCAAAACACCTTGTTCGATGAAAGCATTAATATCCTGCAATGCCTGTGTTTTCGTTTTTCCAACGAGCAGGGCATAATCCTGCCGATTAATGCATGGGTGCTCTTTTAGAAACCTTTCTAACCGTTGCAGGCACTTTTCCTCTGGCAACGGATTTTTCACACGAAAGGGTGAATGATAACGCCGTAATTCAAGACCACTCTCAATATCCTTCTTAAATTGGCGATTCACACGAAAATTAATATCTTTCAGAGATATAGACGGCGAACGCAATTCTTTTGCCTCCTTCACCTTCTTGTCAACACTCAACGAAAGGCTAAAATAACCGATATCCCCTAATTCAACAGAGAATCCTTTTTAAAAGCAAATGCCTCAATTCTTTTGATATAGCCTCTATGATACCCACCACCTGCGCATGGGGCATATGCTGAAGCGCAGTCACTTGTTCTACAAATTCTTCGGCTGTATAACTTCCCTTCAACACTACACGTGCATGCAAAGGCTGTTCTTCTCCGCTTTTAGCAAGGTCGGGAGTTTCATAAAGATCATAATTTACACTCATTATTGATTAGTTCTTTATTAGGAGAGATAAACATCTTCCCTCCCATAGATTTATTTTCTAAAGTACATTTCTATTTTCGTTTGACTTAACTCAAGCGATAGTTCAACTTAAGTCATTCTTTCGTTTAACTTAAGTCAAACGAAAACAAACATACTAACGAGACAAATGTACATAGAATATACAGATACTAATCTATACTAACCGAAATTTAATTTCATCCGATAAATTATTCCAAAGAGCATAAACATATTCACCAGTAATTATCCAAGATTTGAACGATTTTTTTGTTCGTTTTCAAAAGTTTTGTTCCACCGCCAAAAAGATTGCCTATCATTTGTTTATGCAACTTATTCTTCCTAATATTGTCCTATACTAATGAAAACCAATACAGATAAAACGAATCCCCATGCAAAAAGTATTTCTTTTGATAGCCATACAAATCCTGTGCTTACATTCATTCGTGGTGAATGCACAGCGTATTTTCTCCACCTCTTATACAATGGATGATGGATTAGCCGCCAACAGAGTATACAGCATTTTTGCAAGACTCATGCGGATTCATGTGGTTCGGAACCGATGACGGCTTGAGCAGGTTCGATGGCATCTCATTCAAGAACTACTATCTATCAGAATATATCAACGCAACAACCAGTAACAGTGTCAAAAAAATATTTATCGACCGCAGGGGCAGAATGTGGATAGGATTGGATACCGGAATCGTCATTTACGACTCGAAGACAGACACTTTCCAACCTTTCCATGCCAAAACTGAAACCGGAGAGATGATACAAACATACGTCACCGATATGATAGAGGACAGCGACGGAGAAGTATGGATTGCAACAAGCGGAGAAGGACTTTACCGTTTTTCTCCCCATGATGAAATCAGACTCAGAGTCTATCGGAATATTCCCGGAGAAACGAACAGCATTTTGCAAAACATCATCATGACATTACAGCAGGACAGCAAACAAAACATTTGGATAGGTACTTATTCAGAAGGTTTATGTTGTTTCAATAAACAAAGTAACACGTTCGTCACTTACAAAAAGAGCAGTCACCCTAATAGTTTATCAGATAATTCCATTCAGAAAGTGTTTGAAGACTCACACGGCAATTTATGGATAGGAACTTTTCAGAACGGGCTCGACCTGTTCGATCCTGTGGCTAAAACTTTCACCAACTACCGGGACAGAAGTCCAAACAACCTATTATATCATATCCACGATATTAAAGAATACAGACCTGGCGAGTTGTTCATTTCATCCGACAACGGTATGGGAATTTTTAAAGCAGACAAAGGAAAAATTATACAATCCGACAATCCGAATCTGAAAATAAGAACCGGAGCCAATAAGTTTATATATACCATCTATATAGATAAGGAAGAAAGCCTTTGGCTGGGCTCCTATTTCGATGGAATCAAATTCTATTCGGCATTTCAAAATAATTTCAAATATTATAGCTGTTCATCATCGTCCACGCCACAATCAGGAAAAGTAATCAATGTTATCAAAGAAGACAAAGATGATAAATACTGGATAGGTACGGATGACAATGGCATTTTCCGATTTGATGCCAAAACTCAAGAAATTACCCCTTTCCGGGATGCAGCTAGTATAGGCACAACTTACTATTGTATACACGATCTGCTGGTAGACGGAGATAAACTATATGCCGCCACTTATGGAAGAGGTTTGGAGGTGATTAATTTAAAAACAGGAAAAGTGGAAAGTTTTCTCAATAATCCGGAAGATTCAACATCTATCCCCTCCTCACGGGTATTCACTCTATATAAAGCCAGTAATGGATGTATTTACGTGGGCACTTCTGCAGGATTCTGTTACTATAACCCCGAAAAAAACAATTTCATCAGAATTGGTTCTTTTACAGGCAAAATATCGGATATCATTGAAGATTATTTCGGAAGAATATGGATAGGAACAAGCATCAGTGGATTATATTCATACAATGTCAGAACCCAAAAGATAACATCTTATCAACGTTCAGACCATCCAAATTCACTAACAAAGAATGTAATCACCACACTAGCCATCGACAACAAGAAACGTCTATGGGTGGGAACGTATGGGCAAGGCCTTTGTAGATATAATGATGAAACAGATGATTTTACCAGATACGACTACCTAAAGTTGCCGAATAAAATCATCACTTCCATTATCCCTAAAAGGAGACTTACTATGGATTAGTACCAATAAAGGGACTTGCTGTATATAATCCGGATACAGAATATCTGAAAACCTATTCGAAATCAAACGGACTATACAATGAACAATTCACACCATGTTCAGGCTTTGAATCTTCTGACGGTAGACTATTTTTGGGTTCGACAGACGGTTTCTGTTATTTCTTCCCGCAAGACTTAAGAGAAAACACATACAATCCACCTGTCGTCCTCACCAATATGACCATTTTCGGAAAAGACATACAGGCCGATACATCCCATTCACCCATTCGCCAATCCATAGGATATACAGATGAGATTGTGTTGAAATATAACCAGTCCATGATCGGATTCGATTTTGCCGCACTAAGTTACATTGCTCCCAAAGAGAATGATTATCAATATATGCTGGAAGGTCTGGATAGCGAATGGCAGTTCACTAAAGGAAGTAACAACCATCTTTCCTATGCAAACTTACCCGTCGGTGAATATGTATTAAGGATCAAGGGAACGAACAGCGATAAACTATGGAGCAATAATGAAGTACAGCTAAAAATCAAGGTGCTGCCTCCATTCTTCCGGTCGCAACTGGCTTATCTGATCTATGCCCTCGTCCTGTTGATTGCGATTATGTTAACCGTATGGTATTACGTAAAACGTACGGAGAAACGTCAGAAAGAACGTATCAAGAGGCTGAACGATGAAAAAGAAAAAGAGCTCTATAACTCCAAAATAGATTTCTTCACTAACATTGCCCACGAAATTCGAACTCCTTTGAGCCTTATTATCGGCCCATTGGAATACCTGATGAAAACTTCAAGTATCAACAATGTGTATGGGGAATACCTAAGTATTATTGAACAGAATTACAAACGCTTGTATGCGCTTGTCACCCAATTGCTGGATTTCCGCAAAGTAGATACGGGATCTTATAAACTATCGTACGACTGTTACCGGATTAAAGAAATAATCTGCAAAGTAAGCTGCATCTTTGAATTATCTGCCAGACAAAAGAAAGTGACGATTGACACTTCTCTATCCCGGAAGAACTGAGTATCGTCATAGATGAAGAAGCTTTTTACCAAGATTATCAGCAATCTACTAAGCAATGCCTTGAAATATGCCAAAAGCACGATTCGTATTACGACTATAGAAAAGGATTCCGAGATAGTAGTCACCGTAACCGATGACGGTATAGGCATCACCGATCAAGAAAAGACCAAAATATTCGAGGCATTCTATCAGGTTAAGAACAACAGTGAAATAAATAAACTGGGCATTGGTATCGGGCTTCACATGACACGCTCACTCGTCCAATTAATGAATGGAAAGATCGAAGTCAGCGATAGGGAAGACGGTGAAAATGGTGTTTCTATTTCTGTCTATTTCCCTAAACAAGCAGCCATCACTGCGGCGCCACAAGTAACAAAACGGGTAGAAGACACAATTATTCCTGAAAGCAGCCCAGAAAATATAGAAGAAAATGAACTGGAAAGCACTCTTCCCGGTGAACCGTTGAAAAAACAATATGCCATTATGGTTGTGGACGACAACCCAGAGATTCTGGATTTCCTTTCCAAAATTCTGTCTGAGGAATATTTTGTCATATCGGCTTCGAGTGGAGAGGAAGCGTTGCAAATCCTTGAAAAAAATAACATTGACCTCATCATCAGTGATGTGATGATGGAGGAAATGGACGGGTTCGAACTCTGTGGGAAAATTAAAAGCAACATCAATATTTCCCACGTTCCTGTCATTCTGCTGACAGCCAAAACGGATACGGAAAGTAAAATCAAAGGACTGGAAGCCGGTGCGGATGCATATATAGAGAAACCATTCTCACCTTTCCACCTGAAAGCACAATTGCTGAACTTACTCAAGAAAAGGGAAAGTCAGCAGAAGACGTATGCCTCTACTCCGTTGTCCGATCTGCACTCCGCTGTCCACAATAAACTGGATGAAGAATTTATGAATAAATGTACCGAAATCATCCAGAATAATATTGAGGACTCGAATTTTCGATAAATACACTGGCACAGGAACTGGGAATGAGCCGTACCTCTGTATTTACCAAAATCAAAGGTATTATTGGCATGACTCCCAATGATTTCATCAAGGTCACTCGACTAAAGAAAGCCTGCAAAATGATAGTGGAGGGAGAATATCGGGTTACCGAAATAGGATTCCTCGTCGGGTTCAGCTCTTCTTCCTACTTTGCCAAATGTTTTCAAAAGCAATTTGGAATGTTACCGACAGAGTTTCTCAAAAAAATAAAAGAAGCCCCCTCATCCGCAACAAAATAAGTCGGCAAGCATCCTCCCTCTAAGCTAAATCTTAAGATTTTATTAAATTCTCCTTATAATATAAGGTAAGGAGAATCTTTTTTTTACTTTTGTCCCCAAATATTATGGTACAAGCCATTCTAAAAGAAAGAATTATGCAGAAAAACCTTGTCATTGTCGAGTCTCCGGCAAAAGCAAAAACGATCGAGAAGTTTCTTGGGAAAGATTTCAAGGTCCTTTCAAGTTATGGACATATACGCGATCTGAAGAAAAAAGAATTCAGCATTGACGTAAAGAAGGACTTCAAACCCGACTACGAAATTCCGGCAGACAAAAAGGCTCTGGTTAGTACACTGAAAGCAGAAGCAAAAAGCGCAGAAACCGTATGGCTCGCATCCGATGAGGACCGCGAGGGGGAGGCTATTGCCTGGCATCTGTACGAAGTCTTAAAACTAAAACCTGAAAACACCAAACGAATCGTATTTCATGAAATTACAAAGAGCGCAATCTTAAAAGCGATCGAACGACCACGCGATATTGATCTCAACCTCGTAAATGCACAGCAGGCACGACGGATTCTGGACCGTATCGTAGGTTTCGAACTTTCACCTGTACTCTGGAGAAAAGTAAAACCGGCCCTCTCTGCCGGACGTGTTCAGTCGGTTGCTGTTCGTCTGATTGTAGAGCGTGAACGTGAAATACATGCCTTCAAGACAGAAGCCGCTTATCGCGTCACCGCCATATTCCTCGTTCCAGACACAGATGGCAAGTCGGTGGAGATGAAAGCGGAACTGACACGTCGCATCAAGACGAAGGAAGAAGCAAGAGCTTTCCTCGAAGCTTGTCAGGGAGCCACTTTTACAATCGAAGATATCACTACCCGTCCGGTAAAGAAAACACCTCCTGCACCGTTCACCACTTCTACATTGCAACAGGAAGCTGCACGTAAATTGGGGATACACCGTTGCGCAGACCATGATGCTTGCACAACGCCTGTACGAATCGGGATTTATCACTTATATGCGTACGGACTCTGTCAACCTCTCGGATTTTGCAACAATAGGAAGCAAAGAGGCTATCATTAAAATGATGGGAGAAAACTACGTACATCCCCGTCACTTCGAGACAAAGACCAAAGGTGCACAGGAAGCTCATGAGGCTATCCGCCCTACCTATATGGAAAACCAATCCATCGAAGGGTCAGCACAGGAAAAAGAAATTGTACGACTTGATATGGAAACGCACCATCGCTTCCCAGATGGCAGACGCGGAGCTGGAAAAGACAACTGCTACAATCAGCATAAGCGGTAACAAAGATGTATTCACAGCTACCGGCGAAGTGATCAAGTTCGACGGATTCCTGCATGTATACCGTGAGTCCTACGATGATGACAATGAACAGGAAGATGAAAGCCGCTTATTACCTCCTTTGAAAAAAGGTCAGCGACTGGAATACGGCCCTATCATCGCAACCGAACGGTTCACTCAACGCCCGCCACGCTACACGGAAGCAAGTCTTGTGCGCAAACTGGAAGAATTGGGTATCGGACGTCCGTCTACGTACGCTCCGACAATTTCCACTATCCAACAACGCGAATATGTGGAGAAAGGAAACAAAGATGGGAAGAACGCCTGTTCAACGTATTAACCCTGAGAGAAAATCAAATTAAAGACGAAAATCATACTGAAATAACCGGTGCGGAAAAAGCGAAATTATTTCCTACGGACACAGGTATCGTAGTCAATGATTTCCTCACTGAATATTTCCCGAACATTCTGGATTACAACTTCACAGCCAGTGTAGAAAAGGAATTTGACGAAATTGCAGAAGGAGAAGCGCAATGGACTTCCATCATGAAAACTTTTTATGATAAGTTCCACCCATCTGTAGAAAACACTCTGGCTATCAAGACTGAACATAAGGTAGGAGAACGCATATTGGGAGAAGATCCGGTAAGTGGCAAACCTGTTTCAGTTAAGATTGGACGTTTCGGTCCTGTCGCACAGATCGGCACGGCAGATGATGAAGAAAAGCCTCGCTTTGCACAAATGAAGAAAGGGCAATCTATGGAAACCATCACATTGGAAGAGGCACTGGAATTGTTCAAATTACCCCGTACATTAGGCGAATACGAAGGAAAAACAGTAAGTGTGGGTGTGGGGCGTTTCGGTCCTTATGTTTTACATAACAAGGTATATGTATCTCTGCCGAAAGCAGCCGATCCGATGACCATCACTTTGGAAGAAGCGGAGCAACTAATTCTGGAAAAACGCCAGAAGGAGATGGAACGTCACCTCAAGAAGTTTGAAGAAGAACCGGAACTTGAAATTCTGAACGGACGTTACGGACCTTATATCACTTACAAAGGTTCCAACTATAAGATTCCCAAAGATATTGTTCCACAGGATTTGACATTGAAAAGTTGCTTGGAACTAATCAAGGCACAGAACGAAAAAGAGCCTGGTACAACCAAGAAAAGGAAAACGGCTCCAAAGAAAAAATAAACGGAAAAAAGGTGTTGCAATGATTATCAGAGCAACACCTTTTTCCGTTTATAACATATTGTTCAAGAGAATATTACATTCTGGCAGGAACTTCAATACCCAGCAGTCCCATTCCTAAACGAACGACTTTAGCCACATTGGCAGAAAGAGCGATACGGAATACTTTCACCGCTTCATTCTCTTCACGTAAAATGCTGAAGTCATGATAGAACTGATTATATTCTTTCACCAAATCGTATGTATAGTTGGCAATAATAGACGGGCTGTAATCTTCACCGGCCTGCTTCACAACGGCTGCAAAATCAGCTACCATCTGAATCAGTCCTTCTTCCTTTTCACTCAATTCGATTCCTGCCGGGATTTGTTCGGGAACAACAATGCCGGATTCGGCCGCTTTCCGCAGAACCGATTGGATACGCGCGTAGGTATATTGTATGAAAGGTCCTGTATTACCATTGAAATCAATGGATTCCTTCGGATTGAACGTCATATTCTTGCGGGCATCCACCTTGAGAATAAAGTATTTCAAAGCACCCAGCCCCACAATACGGGCGATATCATCCGCTTCTTCCTGTGTCAAGCCATCCAACTTGCCAAGTTCCTGTGAAGTTTCTTTAGCGGTAGCGATCATCTCTTCCATCAAATCGTCGGCATCCACTACTGTACCCTCACGGCTTTTCATCTTACCTTCGGGCAATTCCACCATACCATAAGAGAAATGTACAAGACTCTTTCCCCACTCAAAACCGAGTTTATCGAGCAAGATAGAAAGTACCTGGAAGTGATAATTCTGTTCGTTACCAACGACATAAATCATTTTATCAATCGGATAATCAGCGAAACGAAGTTTGGCAGTACCGATATCCTGCGTCATATAAACAGAAGTTCCGTCGCCACGAAGCAGCAGTTTGTGATCCAATCCTTCGGCAGTCAGGTCCGCCCATACTGAACCATCTTCTTTCTTGAAGAAGAAACCCTTCTCGAGCCCTTCCATCACCTTCTCTTTTCCTTCGAGGTAAGTATTGGATTCATAATATATCTTGTCGAAGCCGACACCCATCATCTTGTAAGTCTCATCAAATCCTGCATATACCCAGTTGTTCATCATCTCCCACAATCCGCGTACTTCCGGGTCGCCGGCTTCCCACTTCACCAGCATCTCACGCGCTTCTTTCATCAAGGGAGATTCCGCTTCGGCTTTTGCCTTCGCTTCTTCATCGTTCATCCCCTGAGCTGTAAATTGAGCCATCAGTTCCTTCACTTCGGCTTTATAATGCTTATCGAAAGATACATAGTAGTCACCCACCAGATGATCGCCCTTCTTGCCCGAAGTCTCAGGTGTTTCACCGTTTCCGTATTTCTGCCAAGCCAACATAGACTTACAGATATGAATACCGCGGTCGTTCACTATATTTGTCTTAACCACCTTATTTCCGTTTGCAGCCACAATGTTAGCCAGCGCATTTCCCAAAAGATTGTTGCGCACATGTCCCAAGTGAAGCGGCTTGTTCGTATTCGGTGAAGAATACTCAATCATCACCAACGGAGAAGTTTCGGTAGCCTTCACCAACCCGTACTGTTCATCGGCTTGAATCTCATTGAGTAACTCAATCCATGTAGCCGATGCAATAGTCAGGTTCAAGAACCCTTTTATCACATTAAAAGCAGCTACAGCCGGTTCGTTGGCTTTCAGATACTCACCGATCTCCTGGGCTGTCTGCTCCGGTCCTTTTCTTGACATTTTCAGGAAAGGGAACACGACCAGAGTCAGATGTCCTTCAAATTCTTTCTTCGTTTTTTGCAACTGCACCATCTTTTCAGGGACTTCCTGACCGTAGAGTGCTTTCAGTCCGTTGATGACGGACGCTACAAGTTTATCTTCTATCTTCATATTTACAATTATTTTCTGCGTACAAAGATACAGGATAATTTATAAAGGTTGCTCTTCTGAAGAAGAATTATTCTTCGCACCACGCTGATATATAGAAGGTGAGACTCCGAATTGCATCTTAAAACGTCTGCTAAAATAGAACGGATCATCGATACCTACCCGATAGGAAACCTCAGCCACTGTCAAATTTTCACCGGAAAGCAACAGTTCCGCAGCCTTTTTCATACGGATGATACGCAAGTATTCGTTAGGAGCATAACCGGTTACCCCTCGTATTTTCTTGTAAAATGCGGTACGCCCCATCTTCATTAGTGAAGCAAATTCATCAATAGTCAGTTCCGGTCGGGAAAGATGTTTCTCCAAAACAAGATTCAGACGATCGGCAAATTCCTTATCCCTGTCTGTAGAACATACTGCCGGACGCATGATTCCCGGCTCATTCAAGTACTTCTCACGCAGCTTGTCACGCTGTTCGATCAATTGGAATACACGTGCCAACAGTAACTTAATGCTGAACGGTTTAGGAATATAAGCATCCGCACCGGACTCTATACCTTCCAGATATTTCTCCGGCGAACTCAAAGCAGTCAGCAGAATAATGGGAATATGACTCGTATCAAAGTCCGACTTCAACTTCTTTGTGACCTCAAAGCCTGTCATTCCAGGCATTAGAACATCGCAGATAATCAGATCTGCATCATAGGAACGTGCCTTCTCGAAACCGGATGTACCGTCGGCAGCCACTTCTACTTCAAAATAAGCCCCGATCTCCTCTTTCAAGAACTGGCGGATATCATTATCATCCTCTATTATCAATATCTTCCGTTTATTCAACGGATTTTCTACTTTCCCAAACTCCTGCAGTTCACGTTCTTCCTCCCCGAAATCGTTCCCCCCCTGCCCAATTGACATCATGTGCATTGGCTTCTCTCAGCAACGCATTATTCGCAACAAGAAAATCTTTTTCTTCATAGACTGATTTGTCCGTCGGAACAGAGACAGTGAATACAGAGCCACCACCCTCGTTATCCGCATACTTGATTGTTCCCTTATGAACCTGCACCAATTCATGAGTCAGATGTAGTCCTACACCGATACTGTCGCCAGAGAAACTGCTTTGCATAAAACGTTTGAACAACTCAGCCTGTTTTTCTTTAGGTATTCCAACTCCGGTATCCGAAACCTGTATCTGTAGCATTTTCTTCACTTCATCCACCGTGACGGATAAAACAATACACCCATTGGAAGGAGTATATTTAAAGGCATTCGACAACAGGTTATAAGTCACCTTATCCAGATTTCCCTTATCAATAAACATCTTATAGGAAGGAACAGAAGGATTAAACCGGAAATCCATCTTCTTCTGTTCGGCTATATCACCAAAACTCAGGAAAATCTCATAAAGAAAAGCTACCACATCTGTCTCTTCCAACGACAAAGCCAATTTATTATTCTGCATTTTGCGGAATTCCAATAATTGATTAATCAGCCTCAACATACGCTGCGTACTCTTATCCATCGTCTTTAAAGGATGCACCAATTCTTTAGGGATATCACTGATACGCTGTATCCGTTCCAACGCACCTTGAATCAACGTAAGCGGAGTGCGGAACTCATGAGAAATATTTGTAAAAAAGACCAGTTTGTACTCAGTCAACTGTTTCTCCACACTGATACGATTTCGCAAACGGCTGAAATTACGGATAACCCGGTAAGTAAAGTACAGAGCGACCATGACCAACAAAGCATAACAGAGGAAAGCCCATCCTGTTTTCCAGAACGGAGGCTTGATCACAATAGTCAGAGTTGTCTCCTTATCATTCCAAATACCAGCCTCATTGCAAGACTTCACATGCAGGATATACGTTCCGGGATTCAGATATTTATAGGAAGCAAAATTAAGTGAGGAAGGAGCACTCCATTCCTTGTCGTAGTTTTCAAGCCAATACATATATTTAGCCTGTCCGCTATCAGAATAATCGAAGGTAGAGAAGTCTATCAGGAAAGAATTCTGAAAATATTTAAGTTCCATTCTGTCGGAGTAAGCCAGCGAATGTGTTAATGGAGAGTCCGTAGTTCCGGGAACTACTTGAATCCCATTGACATATAAATCCGTAAGAACCACCGGCAAGAAGGATTCATTGCTTTTTATCTGCTCGGGATCAATAATAGTCAGTCCGTAATTCGTACCGAACAGCAATCTGCCATCCGCCCCCACGTATGCACAATTCTCACTATATACATTACTCAATGTATACGAAGAGAAGAAGTAGTTGTCGAACGACTTCGTATCCGGGTCAAACTTGGAGATTCCATATTCAGTTGCAATCCAGAGTTTTCCATGCTTATCCTCCAGAATGGACTGGACTACATTATTGACCAGCCCTTCATTTACTCCATAATGTTCATATCTCAGTACATTATAGTTATCTTCCGGTTGGCAGAGATTAAGCCCCATCCCCGAAGTTCCGGTCCATATCCGTCCCTTACTATCTTGAAAAATACATTTTATCTCATTACTACAAAACTTTCCGTTCGTATGGCTGAACCAATGATAATTTTCAGGGTCGGCAATTAAAGAATCGGATGGAAGATACAAATCCCTCACTAGTTCCCATCCATATCATCCCATTCTTATCTTCCTGAAATGCACGGACCATCTGTACCCCATATCTCCCCTGAAAAAATGCCGGAACTTATAGGTACCCTCCGAAGCAGGCTCCGCCAGATCAAGCCCGCCCCCAAATGTCCCGATCCACATCCGGTCCTTAGCATCCCGACAAATAGCAAATATATTATTGTTGGATAGTGTCGTAAGATCCAGCTTATCATGCCTATACCAATCCTCTCCTATCTTCAGTCCTTCGCCACGTGTTCCCATCCAGAGCTTTCCTCCGGCATCCTTCTCCATCGCATAAATGTTCGATTGGTAATAGGTTTTATCCATCTTCCGGTTGAAATACGCATCATAAGTAAAAAGACCACCTTTACGAGTAGTAATTCCGATATCACCATTCGGCATTTCCTCTATCATACGTATAGCATTAGAACGGTCGAACAGCTCCGGACTTTCCGGATAAATACGGGTAGTCCCTTCATTCAAAACCGAAATGCGGGCTACTCCCGAATATTCGGAACTCACCCATATTCCTCCTGCCCGGTCCTCCATAACAAACAACAGGAAATCAGAATTGATATAACTGTTTTCAGTAATACCTGCTGCAAAATGTTCCAGCTTGTCTTCAATAGGATCATAAGCAAACAGCCCGTTTCCATAAGTCGAGATCCAAATGATTCCTCGAGAATCATGAACAATATGATAGCGTTCAAAATCAATATGGTCGAGTTTATCCTCCGGTATAAACTGAAAAGATTTCACTTTACCGGTGGCTGCGGAAATGTAATGAACACATCCCGTGCGGTTATAAATCCAGTAGTCTCCACGATTGTCACAAATCACTTCTCCTTTTTTTATATCCAAATGAGTGTCAGGAGTCAACGTATATTTTACGAGATCATAATTATACACCCCCGTACTGGTAAGTATCACCCATTTATCTTTAATACGAAAATCATCCGTAAGAGACATCTTTCCGGCAACCGCAGAAAGTGCAGCTTGTTTCAGCAGTTCCTGAGTCTTTTCCTGATAAGAATAAATATCTCCATTTTCTGTAAGGAAATAAACTCTATCCCCATTAGCCAGCATAGAGACAAAATGTAAGGCACGGTCTACGATCTTAACCTCACCGTCTACGACCAAAGCCAACCCCCGTTTCGTGCCGATCCAAATACGTCCGTCATTATCCTCGCGTACAAAGTTCACCCGATTATCCGGTAAGTTTCCCGCTTCCGTCTTAAATACAGTAGAAGTCAATATCCCCTCTTCTTGATGTATAACTCTTCTAACTCCGTTATCCGGATGCCACAACCAGACATCTCCACAAGAAGCCAGGAATAGTTTCGAATAATTCCGGTCCTGATCCTCCGGTTCCATATATTCTACAAAACACGCCTTCTGCAGATCATAGCAGCTATACAGACGAACAGTAGTTCCCATCCACAGAAAACCATGTTTATCTTCGGTGATATTAAAGATCCGGTTATCTGCCAACGATGGCTTCCCATCATTTCCCGGCTGGAAAGTCAGAAAAGAATTACCGTCATAGCGGCTTAATCCGTTCAATGTGCCAAACCACAAGAAGCCTTTGCTATCCTGGTACATATACCGTACGGAGTTACTGGGCAATCCATCACTCGTTTTCATCTGGCGGGAACGTAATTCAATACCCGCATAGGTATTAAGAACAGAGATTAGAAACAAAATAAAAGCGAACAGGAATCTTTTCTTCATCATAGATTTCAAGATTAATAATAAATGTCTAACAAAAATAGCGAAGAATTTTGGAATAATAAAATTAGTCCGAACCGGAAATAAAACAAATTTATGCTCTCCCCAGTCCAGACTATACACAATTATTAAACAATCTAAAAAACCTCTATATATTCAAATACCACTTCTCTTCAGATGAGAAATCCGGCATGGATAATCCCGAACGCTCATATTTCCTGCCTATCACTTCTTTCAGATACTCACTGCCGGAGCCTGCCTTTTCCTTATTCATACGTCTGGCCACACGAATCAGATCACCCCAACGATGTCCTTCAAAAGCCAGTTCCAAAGCAGATTCTTCTATCAACAGTTTCTCCATACATTGTACATCTGTTTCACCGGCTTCCGGTTCCATCTCCTTAGCTTTCAACGATACACGACCGCGAATTCCCGTAAATTCACGCCAAGGACTACGATAGTAAGGCGCATCTATACTTCGTGCATCAAAGTAAAAAGGTTCCGGATAAGGCTGTCCGTATTCATAACTGGTCACACAGTCCCATTCTCTTTTAGCTTCCGATTCCGGAGTATAACGGTAAGTTGTTTTGAATCCTTCATTCAAAATCGAATAAGCAAGTTTCGTATACCCACAACGGTTCACAGCCTCCGCGTAACGTAGCAACACCTGTGCGGCACGATTCAAGAACCAACGTCCCTTTTTCTCATACGGCTTTGCCGGATCATAATCATATAAATACTTCTGAACTACATATTCACCATTTACCAGTTTGTAAGAAGAGTCACGCCCACGTCCGTCAAATTCCGCACCGTTCTTTTGTTCCTCCTTTTCCCATAAGTCGGTAACCGCATAGGCTGAAGGCATCAACTCATACTTTCCTTTTCCTTCATTGGCAAACAGTTCAATCAAGGGATAATAAGGTTCAAAAGCCGGATCATAGCTTATTGTCCAAATCAACTCACTCCACAAAGCAGACTTATCTGCCGGAAAAGCGAACATATTCAGCCAGGTATTCTTGTAACTGTTCATATCGCCATCCATATATCGTTCATAAAAGACCTGAAAATAAGTATCTCCACCGGTAGAATAGCTTCCGCAACGATACCTGACCGCATTAGCCGTAGAAGCCTTATTCTCGTCGGTAGACAGGAATTTACGATATTGCACGGCAGCCTCCCGGTAATTCCCGTTCCAAAGATAAAGATCTCCCAAAAGAATACGCTTGTTAACAAAGAATCGTTTTAGGTCATACGTATCCAATTTATACTTTATCAAGTCACTGTTCAGGTAATCCTCCAAAGTCGGCAAGTTCTCCATACATTCGATCAAACGGGGCAAGAGTTCATCCAACCCGATTTTCGGCAGTTGCTCCAGTTTCGAAGCATCTTCAACGGATACAGTAGGCTCCGTTACATAAACCGCCTTTCCGAAATACATACCTACTTGCAGATAAGTCCAGCAACGAAGAGCCGCTACATCCGAATAAAGTTCCGAGTATTCTTCCTGTGTCAACCGATTATTGGCAAGCATATCCTCAAAGCCTGCCAAAATATCATTACAGTTCTGAATGACGGAATAATAATTCGTCATATCCGCATATTTATTTCCCGAAGAAGGAGTATTAGCATTGATTTCCTGCAATTCTATAGATGCATTATCCGTCACATCCATCAAATCGGCACGAAGTTCTCCCAAAACGATAGTCTGCTCCGCCAGCCCCATAAATTTTCCATACAATCCCAATATGGCACTATTCGCATCATCGAGGGTCTTATAATGATTCTTATATTCCACTACCGATTCCAGTTCCGCATCCACACAAGAGCCGAACAACGTACAGGCAAACAGCCCGCCAAATATGATGACATTCTTTATTGATTTCATGGTTTACCTTATTTAGAGTCCGAGTTTTAATCCTACATAAAAAGTACGTGCCTGCGGTGTCGTAAAAGAGTCGATTCCATAACTCAGAGGACTGGTACTAATGCTGGACTCCGGGTCATAGCCTTTGTAAGCAGTCCAAGTGCACAGATTCTCCGCTACGGCATATACCTGCAATCCGGTAACAATCCCCTTTTTGATAGGCACATCATAAGCCAGTGTCAGATTCTTGAATTTCAAGAAAGAGCCATCCTCTATCCAACGGTCAGAGAAGCGGGAATTCTGCATCGGGTCACCATAGGTAGCTTTCGGCATGCTTGCCGCTTGTCCGTCCATACGCCAACGGTTCATCACAGCTTTGGTCTGGTTTTCCATGCCGGACATCGCCTCCAATGTCTGACGGGTATAGTTATAGATATCATTTCCTACAGAATACGTAAACTGCGCAGAAAGCGTAAAGTTCTTCCACAAGATACGGGTATTTAATCCTCCATAGACATCCGGATTAGGATCCCCTATCACAGTTCTATCTTTTTCGTCGATATATTCATCTCCGTTCATATTGACAAATCGCATATCACCGGCACCGAAAGGCAAGTCCTTCAACCCGGAACGTACGTTCAATCCGTCAGTCTGCGCTTCCGTTTCCGTGCTATACACCCCGTTTGTCCTATATCCGTAGAATACTCCTAACGGTTTACCTACTTCTGTCAGAAACGTACCGCCGGCTATTTCCGTCTGATAACTTTCGCCTTTCAATCGGGTTACCTTGTTCTTATAGTATGAAGCGGTAATCCCCAAATCCCATTTTAGGGAAGCTGTATTCAACAGGCGGGCATTGACAGCCACGTCCACTCCTATATTTCTCATTTCCCTCCATTATCCACATAAGTCGAGTATCCCGAAAAAGGAGTCACGGAAGAGTAGGTAAGCATATCCTTTACTTTCGAGCGATATACATCAGCGCTTAAAGACAAACGTTCGTTCATAAGCGCTACATCCAAACCAATATTCAGTTTGCCCACCCGCTCCGGTTTCAGATTCAGATTAACCAGATTGCCGCGTACCAATCCGTAGTTACCCATCAGATTTTGTGAAGTATAATAGCGACTCCCTGTATAATTGCCGATATCGTCATTCCCGGCTACCGAATATCCTGCACGTATTTTCAGCAGGTCTATCCATGACAGTTCTTTCATAAATTTCTCCGATGATAATACCCAAGCGGCAGACACAGCCGGGAAAAGCCGGAAGAAGCCGACATTCTGTCCATAGCGGGAGGAAGCATCCGTCGACAATGTAGCATTGACAAAATAGCGGTTCTTCAAAGAGTAAGCCGCATTGCCATAGATGGAAAACCAGTTCCATGTTCCGAGTGCCCCTCCCATCTGCCGCAATGCATCCAAACCGGACTGCAAAGATTTAAACTCATCACTCGACGAATTATACGCCTTCGTCCAGTCGTCTTCCGCCTTATTGGTGGCATATCGTAAACCTACGGTTGCATCCAATTGATGTTCCGGACCGAATTTGAACAAGTAGTTGGCACGCGTTTCATCAAACAGCGAGAAAATACGCTCCGTATGATATTGCATTTCGTTTGTCACCAATGCAGTAGGGAGCTCATCGTACGGAATCCCTTGTCCCGGGTGAAAGATACTCTCTTTCGCTTTAGTCAGACGAAGTCCGAACCGCGTGCTCAAAGTCAGATTCTTCCATATATTATACTTCACATGAATGTTAGCCGTAAAACCATAATTGGAATTTTCCTGCTGCACACTGCCGGTCACTGCCGCCGGATTTGCCATACCGAAGAGGTCCGTATCTTCATAATTCGGTGAGAGCTGATCCTGTTCATTATATACATAGCTTGACATAAAAGGCGACTTGACCAGAGAAGAGTAAATCGGATTCAACGGAGTCGCATTTCCTTCCTGCATCAAGTTCTTCTTACCATAGACAAAATTCATGTTTGTCTGTACCATAAACTTCTGTGAAAAAGTAATATCCGTATTGATTCTTGCAGAGAAACGGTTAAAGTCCGTACCTTTCACTACTCCTTCATTTTGCAGATACCCCAACGACAAAGCATACACGGCAACATCGTCACCACCGGTCACCCCTATTGAATAGTTATTCTTCAAACCTTCTACAAACAACTCATCCTGCCAATCGGTGCTTTTGTTATAACGATAGAAGTCCGGATTACCTTCATACCCCCAAGCTTGCTGTACAGGTCTTTCATTATTTATGAAAGGCAGTTTTTGAAGATCACTACTAGAATATCCCCGACTTTGATATACATCCATCAGATAACGTTTCGACTGAGCAGCATCCAACATCGGAATACTACCAGGTTTCATATTCATCCCCATCACCGCTTGCGCTGTGATTCGTGTTTCAGGATCTTTACCTCTCTTTGTTTCTACAACAATAGCGCCATTTGCCCCTTTCACCCCATAAAGGGTCGTTGCATCCTTCAATACGGTAATCCGGTCGATGTCCTTCACGTCAATATCACAGAAAGGAGTGGAAAGATAGCCGTTTATCAGGGACGTACCGGCCGAAATATTCTCGATTACCATCCCGTCAATAATCAATAAAGGCTGATTATTTGCATAGATCGAATTGAATCCTCTCATAAACATATTCATCCCCGCATTTTCCATTCCCGAACGGAAATCACATTCAGACCCGCTACTGTTCCTTGCAACAAGGTCTCACCGCTGGTAGACGGATTTAACGAGTTATCACCGTCCAACTGAACCACAGAAGTAGTAAGATGGCTTCCAGCCACTTCCCCAACGGAGTTGTCACATTCCCGAATACACTCTTATGTGTTTCGTCATAGATACGTATATTCACCTCTTTCCGTCCTTTCAGCGCAACTCTTTTCTGTTGGTATCCGGGACCGGAAATCAACAATTCCACATCATAAGACGGTACTTTGATAGAGAACTTTCCGGTTTCATCCGTCATTGCCGCACTAATATCCGAGACAGTCACTCTTATTCCATTAACCGGATTTCCGGTAGCCGCTTCCACGACTGTTCCCGACACTTTCTCCTTATACTCAATACGTTTCTTCACTTTCAACGTACGAATCTTCTTATTGAACTTCTGCGCATTCGCAGACAAAGCGAACACACAAGCCAGCAAAAGAAATATATATTTTATCTTATTCATAGCATTTTCTTTCCTTTAATCGTTTCATCTGCATCCGTATCATTCACCGTCCGGAATACGAGGGACAAATTTTATATAATCAAGAAACATCATTCCGCCACTCTGATTGGTCTTGGAGTACGGATGAAAACCGGCCGTATTACAAACCATCAACTGTACTTTGCCCATTCGCGGAACATCGAAATCATATCCCTCTTCTCCTTCCACTTCTTCTTTCGGAATCATTCGGGAGCTACCGGTATCCAACGTATATTTCCGAAGCTGTACCGGATAATCCCTGTATGTCTTATCTCCCGCTACCGAATAAGCAGCAAAAGCAACCGAGTTTCCCCAATAGTTATTTTGTATCGAGCCACCGGATGAACGGGCAAGCTGTGCATCACCCGGCATTGCCGCAAACATCTTCTGGCAGACTACCAACGTGGAAGCCTCACTTGCCGGATCTTTTGCGATATGTTCAGCCATATCATCATAAGAAAGCCAATAAACGTCATAGGTAACAGAGTTCAACCGTACTTCATACAGCAGATAAAAATTCATATCTATGTTATAATTACTCGTATTGAAAACAAAAGAGTACTCTGTACCTGTAACGGGGTCCTTCTGGTAAGTCCGCGAAGACACCATCACGTCCTTTCCTCCACTTGCCCACGACGAGCGTGAACGGGTATACACTTTAGAAGGTGAGTATGCGCTCAAATAGTCTTCGGCCTCTACAACCACTGTCTTTATTTTGTTCTCTTTTATCTTGACATCCACCCCATTCAGGAAACGAACCACTCCATTGGAGGCTTTATATTCACTGACTTCTATCGGCGAAGGAACGAAGTCTGCCGCTTCTGAAAAATCTACCTTCACACCACTCAGGGCTGTCGTTTCCCCTTGCTTGAAAACCAAGTCGCGAATCAGTTCGTCAACTACCAGCGAATCGGTCTGTTCCTCGTCGCCCAAACTCATATACCTCGCATATTTAGCTTTCAAATCCCGGAAGTTAAGATCTCTCAATACAACGAATGTGTAGGAAGAGTCTTCATTATTAATCGGCATTTCCTCGAAAAAAGTAATTCCGTGTAGTCCACACCGTATCATATACGGGCTGCCCCAGTTCATTCACCCCTGTCTGTACACTTCTCTCCGTATCCATTACTTTGGTAGCTTTCGCATACAGGCTGTCCAACTGTTCGTATTCTTCCGGAAACATTCCCCGAACATATTGCAGATACTCATCAATATTCATCAAAGGTTTATACGCCTTATCCACTATATGCAGGACTCCATTATTGCAAAGCACATTTGAATGTTCCGAGTCAAAACTCACAGTACTCATGGATTGGTTCTTTCCGTTTATCATTTTCAAACGACTGTCCGGTTGAGTTAATGTCTTCATATTATACAAACCAAAAGCAATATGATTCTTCACTATCGCAAGTTTCTCCTGTTCATTCCATTCACCTTCTTCATAATCTGCCACCAGCTCTGAAATCGCGTCATTATCCGGCGCAAGAATTGTATACTCATATTCTCCATTCAGGATATTGACGTAACCGGTTTCCTCCAGCAAAAGATAAAAGGCAGAAAGATCCTTGTTCGCCTTTACGGCATCCAGCACACTTCCGTCCAATGTAGGAGTATCTACCTCCACATGATTGTCCCACTGGTTGTTACAGGCTGTAATCAATACCACAACTGCCAACAGCCATACCTCTCTTATTATATTGAGTTTCGTTTTCATTGTTACTAATTTATCCGTTGATTTTTTTATTTATAAGGCCAGATATCTCCTATTCCCGGAGAATTCTCCTCTATTTGGTTACCTTTCATATCAAGCATCGGCCATACTTGATTTTCCGTAGCCGGTATAAACTGAATCATATCAAAATGATAATTCTTATCACTATACTTCTCTACCATATCGAAACGTATCGTATGGCGGCCACTAGAATATACTTTAATCGTTCCCAACAGAATACTGTTCATGCTCTTATCCGGTTTGTAGGTATACTGTTTCCACCCGTATTCCCTTTCCATTTCCGCATGATTGACCATATCCACTCCACGAAAGTCCTGCTTAGTCTTACCATCCGCATCCTTTTCATAAACAATCGTTTTGACCTGTGCTATGGTTGTTGTTTTCTCTAAGACCTGATCATCCTGGTTTTCCTGTTTAAAAGTTGTTTTCAGTATCGGTCCTCTCTTTGATGAACTGGAATGGCGATAACATAACCATACTTTATAAGTACCGTCTATCAATAAAGGTAACGTGAACTCAAAGGCCTTCACATAGCCACCGGTAGTGATGGAGAACGTCAGATAATCACCATTTACATACTGTTGGTTCAGATTCATCGAAGGATTATCATCACTCATATTTACTACTCCATAAGTAATATCCGGATTACCGCTACCTCTATCCGATTCGAATTTGACATCTTGATTTAAGTCTTTCATCTTAAACTTCTTGGTCTCCTTGCGATAGGCCGGATCCGATTTAATCTGCGGCAAGTCACACATATCGAAATCCACCCGATAGGCAGAACGTATCTTAATCTCCAATAAACCTCCGACTTCCTGCATCACTCCGTCCTCACAAGTCAAGTCGGTGTATTCACTATTTCTTAGCAGTTCGATTCCTGCTTCATAACTGGAAGCGCTCTTAAACCGGTTCAGCACAATGGACTGTCCGTCCATGGTACTGGTGATCACCTGATTCTCCACTTTAGTCATAACGGCCGATGTCCCTCCCAATAAATCAACAATATACCGTCGTCCTATTCCGATATGATAAGCCAGGAAGTTCTTTACCAATTCATCTTCCGCTATCCCCACCATATTCTTTTTCAAACGTACCAGCAGTTCCGCCTTATTATGGATACCTTCATCATTGAAAGTCTCATTACTCTGCACATAAACGGTATAAGTAGTATCATTTGTCATGACACCGGCCAAATACTCTTCATACTCGGCAAATAAGTCTTTGAACAAAGAATACTTTTCGGTAGGCAAAACAGCGACTTGCTGTCTCAAAGTCAATTCCGGTTTTCCAATACCGCGTCAATCACGTGCAATACTCCATTCCCAAGTAAAACATCTTTTGTCACCATCCGTGCCTTACGGTCTACCATTACGTACACATTCCCGCTTTCATCACTCTCCGTTTTAGTAGTCAGATAATATCCCCCGTATATTCGGAGTCGGCATTTTGCCGTCTTCAAAACGTGCCGAAGAAATCGTATCGCCAATAATATGGTAACCGACGTAAGCATCCGCTTCCTCTTTTGTCAGTTCGTCAATCGTCTTTCCTTCTTTCTCCATGAATTTTCTCACAGCCTCATCCGTCGGAGCCAGACAAGTATATGCCCCATAAGCATGAAGCATGCCCCGATAATCGGACTTATGCACTATTTTAAGAAACTCTCCCAAATGCTCGTCCATATATTCATCCAACATCTGTTCGCTCGTTGTTTGATATACACTCCCCATCAGACTGTCTTCGCACGCATTCAGAAAGAAAAGCGATAAAACACCCAGAAAAGTGTTCAGCAATATATTGTTCTTCATGTCCATATAGATTTAATTCGTTGCATAAAACTCATTTTGTTCCAGTAGCGGGTTCGCATCCAATTCCTCACTGTAAATAGGAAGATAATGACTGTGATAATTCCTATACTTCGCTTTCAGACTGGTCACCTTGCTCGCCGGAGCACTATGTTCGGCTAACGTCATCAGATAGTTAAGGTTGTCACCTCCATAGGTATCACGTTTGGCCTGGCGTAACACGTCAAACCAGCGTTTCCCCTCATAAGCCAACTCGCGGGCACGTTCATCCAAAATGAATTTCTCCATATCTTTACCCACATAAGAACCCTCCGACGCACCCAGATCCGTTGTTTCCACAGCATTCGCACGATCCCTGATTACTTTCACCAATCTATAAGCCTCTTTCAGCAACTCCTGATTTTCATTATCCGCAATTGCCATCTGTGTCAAGGCTTCGGCTTTCATCAGATAAATCTCAGCCAAGCGATAAATAATAAAGTTACCGGTATATTCTTCCTGTGCCCGTTCCGCACTGGATGCTTTAGGCTCAACACCTATATATTTCCAAAGGCAAGATTTATTCTGACAAATAATATTGCGTATATCGAAAAAGAGCATATCTCCCGTTGCCGTCGGAATGAAAATATTCGACTCCAAGTTGGCCGTATTAATACCTATATAACCTCTTCCCGAACTCATCATAGAATAAAACGGATTCAGGTTCTCTGTAGAAAACTGCAATTCAAAAATACTTTCCATCGAATTACCCTCGTAATACATCTGATTAAACAGAGCGAAATATGTAGACGGGTCGGGATAGTAAATAGTCACGCCGGACTCCTCCCCATCTTCTCCGCTTTCCTGTTTCTGCCGGGTAACCGGAATCAGCGTATACTGTCCGGAAGCAATGATCTCTTCGCATTTACGGTTGCACTTTTCATAATCTTCCATCCACAGATAAATATCAGCAAGCAAAGCCTTGACCGCCCATAAGGTCATTCTACCCTTATTCTGGGCTGCATCGGTAATGCTATAATGGCTAGGCAGATAATTGCCTGTCTCCAACGATTCCAAATCGGCGACTATTGCTTCCAACACTTCTTTCTGGCTACTTTTGGCAACGCTCATTTCCTGAGCAGCACTTATATATGCCTTACGGATAAGCGGCACATCACCGAAAGCACGTACCAGATAAAAGTACATCAGACTACGGATAGCAATCGCCTGACCCTCATATTCTTTTAAGGTAGCCGGAGAGAACGAAGGGTCATTGGCCTGTGCCGTCGGAGCAAACTCCAATATTGTGTTACAGATATTAATAGTCTCATAGAAAGAAGCCCAATCGAGCAAACTATTATCAATCGAGATCTCTCCGTTGAACACACTCACCACATTCGAGTTTGTCCTTTTTCCGGAAGTGATCATATCCGCCCGCCATTCTCCGTAGAGAAACAAGCGTTGTACCATAGCACTGGAAGCCATTGATAAATAAGCACCGTTCAGTACCGAACGCACATCTTCCTTCGTTTTCCAGAACTCATCCAACGGCACACCGTCATTGGGCATCAAATCCAGCCAATCGGAGCAAGAGGTAATTGTCAGGCCTTGCAAAGCCAATACGAACATCGTAATATATCTTGTTAGTTTCTTTTTCATAATCTTCCGGTTTTAAAAAGTGACACTCATACCCAACGTAGTTGTGAGCGTACGCGGAACACGCGAACGGTCATAACCGATATTAAACGGAGCACCAGTCAGGGCTATTTCTGGGTCCATGCCGGAGTATTTGGTCCAAACGTACAGATTGCTCATCGTCATCCATAGCTGACAGGTTTTGAGGAATGTTTTCTGCAAACGTTTCTTATCGAATGTATATTTCACAGTCAGTGATTTGAAACGCAGGAAAGAGCCGTCCTCCACAAAACGGTCGGAACCGAGATAGTTGTAAGCATTCTTCGAACCATAGACAGCTCTCGGCAGCAAATCAGTCGGCGCGGTCGCTTCATCCTCATACGGATGTCGCCAACGGCGCAACACTGCCTTACTCTGGTTATTGTAGGATGACATATTTTCCAGACTCATCCGCATCTGGTTAATAACCTTGTTTCCATAGCGGAAATTGAAAAAGGCGCTCACACTGATATTCTTATAACGGATATTCGGTCCGAAACCTCCTGTCAGTATCGGATTGGAATTACCTAAGTAAACAATATCCTGATGATCGATATTTCCGTCGTGATTGATATCCTCGTAAATAGCGTCTCCTGCCTGAAACTGATAATCAATGGTAGGATAAGCAAAACGCATTCTGACAGGAGTACGGTTGCCGTTCGCATCATAAGTAAATATCTGCTCACCGGCCGCATCACGGGCGATAGTCTGGTTGTCGTTCAGGTAAACTCCTTTATAACGGAAGCCGTAGATAGCCCCCATCGGCTGTCCCAACTCGAAACGGCGGATATATTGCCCATTGGAAGTAGAGACTCCTTTTTGCATCGGATACTGATCGGGCACATCCAGAATTGAGTTGACGTTGCGCGCCAGATTGAAGTTGAAAGAAATGCTCCACTTCTTATTACGATACGGAACGGTATTTACCGAAAGCTCAAAACCCTTGTTCTCCATCGAGCCGGAGTTGACATCCGCTTTAGAGAATCCACTCGTGGAAGGAAGAGACAGGTTTTGGAAATACTGGTCTTTCGAGCGTTTCTGATAAACTTCCACGTCTATATTCAGACGGTTCTTGAAAGCTGCAAAGTTCAGTCCGAAGTTGACTTGGGTACTCGTCTGCCATTTCAGGTTGCTTAACTCCAAGCTGGAAGGATATACACTCGCCTCACCCAGATAAGAATATTCGTATGGCTCATACAGGCTGATATGTTTATAATTGTTGTTCGTTTTTGGAGAAGAGCCGTTAAGACCATAACTTGCACGAAGGCTCAACTCATTCAGCCATTTCCGCCAAGGTTTCATAAACGGCTCACCGGAAACCCTCCAACGCATGGAGACACTGGGAAACAACCCCCATTTATTGTCCTTACCGAAACGGGAATTCCCGTCGTAGCGGGCAGTTCCGTTAATGATATAGCGATCGAGCAAACTATATTGGATACTTCCCATAACACCCACCGAACGCTCCTGTTGAAGAGTCGTAGTGGAAGTCAGATAAGACGCTCCCGTCAAACGGGAAGGAATGGAAGGATCTTTCAGATAAGTACTGGCCGTATTACCTCCGGTCATGCGGAAATTGGTAGAACGTTTGTCTGAAGTAGTCAACGCCAGCAAACCCTGAAAACTATGCATCTTGCCCAAGTCCGGCGTAAAGACGATTTTGTTCATCGTATAAATGGTGAAAGCTTCTCCGTCACGATCATCGGCACGATTCACTGTCGCTTCATTCCACGGGCGACCAGTAGCCGTCTGCGGCAGGAAAGCGTTCTTCTTGTTATTGGAAACATTCAAACTAAAATCCGATTGATAACGCGCCCATGAGAAAGGTCGCCAGATAAGCGAGAGATTAGATACCACATTATTGGAAAGTGTTTGGAAATAACCGTCGTTCGCCATCGCCACAGGATTGTAAACGCCTCCCGACGAACTGCTGGGATTCCATTTTCCTTGAGGAGATTCCAATGGAGTGAAATAATTATCGGTTAATATACCAATCTCATTATACTCATAAACACTCATGTTCGGCATACGTGTGAAAGCCATGTTACTTACATTCTGGCTGGTAGAGAAATAGGAAATATAGTTCTTACGGTCGTCTGTCCGGGTATATGCCATGCTTGCAGAAAACTTAATTTGTTTGGAAACATTATAATCCACGTTCAATCGGGCATTCATACGGTTCAAACCGGTTCCGATAACAACACTATTGGCGTTGTAATAGCCGATAGAAGCACGATACTGTGCCTTGTCGCCACCACCACTGATAGAAGCCGTATGATCCTGGCTGAATCCGGTATGGGTAATCTCATCATACCAGTCCGTATTCTGACCATAGTTGTAGAAATAATATGGTTGATTCACATCATAAGCAAATTCAGGATCGGAAGTAGGGTCATACATCTTTCCGCTATTCATCAGAGCCTCCTGTATCAGCGTCGTGTATTCATCACCGGACAACACCTGAATACCTTCCGGCTTATTTATCATCGTTCCTTTGAACGTATAGGAAATACGGGGCTTGCTTACCGTTCCCCGTTTGGTGGTAATGAGCAATACACCGTTGGCGGCTTTCGCTCCGTAAAGAGCGGTAGCAGCCGCGTCTTTCAGGACAGCTATCTCCTTGATATCGTCCGGTGAGATATTCAATAACTGCGAATATTCCTCTTCGTCGGCTGTGGCAAAGTCAAAGTCATCGTCTACCGACGCATCATAAGGAAACCCGTCTACTACAATAAGCGGTTGTGAAGACCCCGTCATAGAGGTAGTACCACGAATGCGGAGAGACATTCCGGCACCCGGATCGCCCGAACTGGCTGCAATATCCAAACCGGCGATACGCCCCTGAAGAGCATCTTCCACACTGGGCGCCGTCATTCCATCCTCCAGATCTGCCATCGAAACTTTTCCCATAGCCGTCGTGAGGTCGCGTTCGTTGATGTCCATCATTCCGTTGCTGGTTTTCTTACTGGCAACGATGGTAGCTCCTTCCAACATCACAGTTTCATCCTGCATCACAACATTAATCGTCATCCTTCCTTTCACGGGAATGGTAGCTTTCTTCATACCCGTATAGGAAACCACAAGATTGTCTCCTGCACGTGTCTCCACACGCATACTATAATTACCATCCATATCGGCAATCGCATTCCCTACCACACGTCCGTCTTTATTGAGAAGCATGACGTGCGCTCCCGGAAGAGGTAACTTATCAATGGCAGCAGTCACTACACCCCGAATCACGACTTTCGTGACCTGTGCCGTCGTCAGAGTAGTTATGCTACATATTATCATCAACAGGATGAATAGATATAAGTTCTTTCTCATCATTGTGTTTATTTAGATAAATATTAGATTTTCTTATTCCTGAGGATTTGTTTTAAACCAGATAATTCCGTCCACTGCATGAATGACGGACAAAGGTCCCATATAATTGCTCTTTCCTTCGCCACGGACCGGTGATACCGGATCTGTCCCTTCCACTTTCACCCAGTTATTACTCTTAATATCCTGAAAACGGAACTTCAAAGAGTTGCTTTCATCCTTATAGACATCTACCAATGTATTGGCAGACCATAAATCCACATCGGCAGCGGTCAACTTATAAGCCGTTGTCAACGAGAGGCTCTTATTTTTTCCCGGTTCCATATAAGGCAATCCATCATCCACAACGACTGTTCCGCTAAGGAAACACAGCTGCAGGAAGCGTTCCACCAAAGGTTTTTCCTCTGTAGAGAATTCTGCACTACCGACAGGTAATGCAGGAATCTTTCCTGCGGTTACAGCGGCTTGTATAGCTGCATCGGTAGGAATCAGGACGGTATAGAAAGTTCCGGACTTAATAAAAGAAGGGACACTTCCGCCATACACTCTATCCATATATTGTTTGAACAACCGACAATCGCTGTTCTGCTCGGTATATGAAGCAATACGGCTGTACAGAGTCGGATCTGTCCAGGCAGCCACCCCGCTACTGGTCTTGCGAGGACTGTATTGCAACATTTTTCCCGCCGCAATATCTTCGTCCTTGATTCTGAATACCCGCCCGTTGTTGTAAGCGAAATCCGTCATTTCTTCCACTTCCACCTCTTCGCCATCCAAAATATTACCCAGCCCTTGCAGTTTATTGTTCTTGAAACGAACGACGTCCCCATAAGCATTTACCGCATAGCCGTAACCATTGTATCCCAAAGCCGAGAAGCCATTAAAGTCCTCCAACTCCGTCGCTCCTTTGGTGCGCTGAAAAATACACATACGGAGCAGTCTCTTCAAACGGTCGTCCACTGAAGAAAGTCCAGCGCTCTTTGCATCCTCATTCACAAACTTACCGTTTATCTCATCATACGAATATCCGTCCATTTGCAGCAACCTGTCGGAAGGCAACACCAACAGATAATCTACCTCTTTATTTCCGTTCAAAACACTTTTAGTCAGCTCTATCAACCAGTCACCGGTGAAGAACTTGCCAAATGCCACATCCGCCAACGTACGGCAATCCTCATTCAACAGAATTTCCGAATAGACAGTATTAAAATATTTGCTCTTAACAACTTCCTTCGTATCATACAGCACTCCATTGCTAGCGAAGTGACTTCCTGTGACACAGTCCTCAAGCCGGGGACCGTCTATCCCTTCCCCATTCAAAAATTCGCCATTGGTATTCTGTTCATTCGCGAACTGAGAAGGCCAGATAATACGGTCTACCATATGAGCTTTCAGAAAATAACCTAATGTAGTCAATGAAAGATCGGATAGTTTCTCAACACGGGCACGGGCAAGTACGGTTTCTTCAAACTGAGTAACTGCCTCATTGGAGGGAACCAGCAATGTATACCCCTGCTGTTCGGTAGTAGCGGTCTCTGTACCTTTATAATCTTCGTTATTAAGAAGGTAGGGAGATTAAGGTATGTCTTGCAATAAACAGCCGAGATGTTACGGTCCGGATAGAGCTTTTTATAGACTTCCGTCGTATTCTCTCCAAGCAAATAAGACATAAACAAATAGGAATCCCCGACTTTTGTCTCCAGAACATTCCGGAACTCTTCACGTCCGTTTGCCTTCAACATTTCATCAAGATTATCCAAAGGTTCGTTGACGGCCGATACCTCATGTATAATCCCGTTTTCAGCATAGATATCTTTATTAATGACACTGCCGGCTGCCGCATGCAAACCGGAATAGGCCGTTCCCTGAAAGAATGTTTCATAATCGACTGGCAACAGTTTGCCCTGCGAGAAATATGTTGAAGTAAGGATAGGCAGATATTTATACGGAGTCAGCACGGTGGTAACATCTGCCGGGCTGTCCACAACCCATTGCTCCTTTCCGTCAATCGTCTCCCTGTAGAGAGTCTTATAATAAGAGGTACGTTTCTTTACGGAACTTCCTTCTTCCCATACGGAACTCGAAAGTACATCTCCCAAACGGGCAGACTCGAAACGGTTGAACACCATTGAATAGGCCACAATTTTAGTCAGTACCTCGACGGGAACTTCATCGATAGAAGAATAATTGTGTTCGGAAAGATAATGGCGGAAAGCCTCATCATTCGGAGCAAATACCGTATAATTAGCCGCTCCTTTGAGGATAGAGCTATACAAGGTTTTATCCACTGCATGCAGATACAGGGAGAAATTCCCCCTCTCCGTCAGCACATCGTAAATAGGAGGTTCCAGCCAGGAAGGACGTTCATACTGTTCTTCCCTATCAGTACAACCTGTCAGCACCAGCAACAAGACCAGCCAACAAGTCCCCAGCCAACCAAAACTCTGTTTACATAAACTCAACAATGTGTGTATCATAGTCTTAAAATTAAAATGGAGTTACGAACAATTTTTATTATGCCACAAAGATAAGCGCAGACGCATACTGTTAAGAATGGACTATCGTACTTTTGTATGGACTATCCATGTATCCCACCCAGAAGGCCTTCAGACTGCGATTATCAGAGACGCATGGACTTTTTATGTAATTCATGGACATTCTATCGCACACAGTTAACACCCAAGAAATAATCCATGCTTTCGTACATCACTCCATTTGCCTCCTTGATAAAAAGCCGCTAATTTAGTCGAAAAAAATAACGAGGGCAATTGCTCCATATAAATCTTAATCATCTAAAGTTGATCAAATGAGAATTAACAGCATTCTTACTTCTCTTCTAACCACCGTATTCCTGACCGCCTGCAACTCCGGCAGACAGGCGGAAAACGCCTATGACTGGGGAAAACTCCCTCAGCAGGCGGACTTGAACTGGGCGGACAGTGTAGGCAGCAGAAAGCAACCGAAAGGAACAATCGTATCTGCCAACTCTTTCGGTGCGATAGCCGACAGCCCCAAACTTAGTACGGAAGCTATCCAAAAAGCGATTGACAGTTGCGCTGCTTCAGGAGGCGGAACCGTAACACTGGCTCCCGGGCACTATCTGGTAGGCGCTTTGTTTATCAAAAGCGGTGTCAATCTGCTACTGGACAAGGGAGTTACTCTACTTGCCTCTACCGATATTAATAATTATCCTGAGTTTCGTTCCCGCATTGCCGGCATTGAAATGGTATGGCCATCCGCCGTCATCAATGTTGTCAAACAGAAGAATGTGGCTGTCAGTGGAAAAGGAGTTATCGATTGTCGGGGAAAGAAGTTTTGGGAACAATATTGGAAAATGCGTAAAGAGTACGAATCGAAAGGCTTGCGATGGGCTGTGGACTACGACTGCAAACGCGTACGAGGTATTCTGGTAGAACGTAGTACGGACGTAACTTTAAAAGACTTCACCTTAATGCGTACAGGTTTCTGGGCTTGCCAGATTCTTTATTCCGACTATTGCAGTATCAACGGGCTCAAGATTAACAATAATATTGACGGACGAGGGCCGAGTACGGACGGGGTAGATATCGATTCCTCCTCGAATATACTGATAGAAAACTGTATGATAGATTGCAACGATGACAATATCTGCCTGAAATCGGGCAGAGACACAGACGGGCTGCGTGTCAACCGTCCAACGGAGAATGTAGTGATACGTCATTGCACCACCCATAAAGGGACAGGGCTTATCACTTGCGGAAGCGAAACTTCCGGCAGCATACGTAATATTTTGGGGCATGACCTCACTGCTCAGGGAACCTGGAGCGTTTTGAGATTGAAAAGTGCCATGAGTCGGGGAGGAACCATAGAGAATATCTACATCACCCGTGTGAAAGCCGACAGCGTGCGGAATGTATTAGCCGCCGATTTGAACTGGAATCCGCAATATAGTTACAGCACACTGCCCGAAGAATATTCCCATCAGGAAATACCCGAGCACTGGAAGACACTGCTTACTCCGGTAGTTCCGGAAGAAAAAGGCTATCCTAAGTTCCGCAATGTATATCTTTCACATATCAAAGCGACCAATGTAAGGGAATTTATCTCCGCTTCCGGATGGAACGATACATTACGCTTGGAGAACTTCTTCCTATATGCCATTGAAGCACAAGCACAGAAAGCGGGACAAATCCGGTACAGCAGAAACTTTAATCTGGCAGAGGTCACACTGGATACTAAGGACAATACCCCTATTATCTCAGAGCACAATGACAAGTGTAATATGCAGCTTAAAAGCTCTTCCACCGGGAATTTATAGAAACTAAAAATAAAACAATATGAAACGATGTATTTATTGGTTGATATGCGCATTGTCATCTATCATAACGATGAACGCCCAACCCAATTATAATTATTCAAAGGTAATTATATACAATCTTACAGCTTAAAACCCCTTAAAGGTTGTAAATTTTCAAATTAAATATAATAATATTTTTATCAAATAATCAAATATAATATATTTATAATCAATATTATAAAGCTAAATAAAATAAATGTCACACAAATCTTTTTTGTGTGACATTTTGTCTGATTATTCACAGCTTTCTTCTTTGGCTACTTTTTTTTGTTATACTTATAAGCAATTAATTTAAGCCAAGCCCAATTAGTTATAAATTAATTGCAAATTAATTTTATTGTCTAACATAAAATTCAATGCGTATGCTTGATATTAGTAAACCAGAAAAATCTAGCTCTACTCTTCTTAGGAGTAGACGGTATAATTACCGAAGACGATTCATCAGACTTTGATTCTGAATTTAAAGAAGAAGATAGATAATAAATCTATTTATTCATGCAAGAGCCGAATCTCTTGCATGATTTCTTCCTTTTCTTCTTTCTGCAAAGGTAAAAAGGTCTTTGCAAAGTCTAATAAAAGGCTGTAAAAAGGGTGTTAATCGTTCAATTTATTCAATAATCCTTTTTTAAATATTGCTTCAAATCTTTCTTTTTGGGTTTTGTCTAAATCCAAAATTTTGCAGATTATTAATTCTTCGTCTATAAGAATATAATGAATAAAATAGAATCCATTTTGTGTAATATTCTTAGAACACCAATCATGTATTGCATCTAATTTTGGTAAGTTTTCATGTGCATAATAATTTAAATCATCATTTTTTACCTTTACTCCAATTATATCTGTTTCAAATATGAATTTATGGGGGAAAAACCACAATCTTCTATAAATATATCATTGCCAATCTTGCAACAATTAAAATTATTTAGATAATACTTATTCCTACATTTATCTTTAAGTGAAAGTTCAAAAGTGCTTAACTTTTCTCTTTATAATCACCAAATGGTTTTATTTCTATTGTAATCATAGTAGGAAAATTCATAACGGCATTTATCTTCAAATATGTTTACATTCTTATTGCTATCTATGTGTAATTCAAAATTATAATTTAAATAAGCATTTTTCTTCTTCACTTTATTATCTTTATTCTCTTCAATTAATTGTTCTATTGGAGTGTTTAATATTATATCCTTTGTTTTTTGTAGATAAGATTTTATCATATCATTTTTATATTTGAAATTTTTTCTCAATATCTACTTCATCTAGGATTGATTTAATTTCTTCAATTTCTCTTTTTTCATATTCCTGTTTTTGCTTTTCTTTTAGAGCCTTTTCCTTTTTTTCTTGCTCGGTTTTATTTTTTATTGGATATATTCTTATAAATTTATTTGGTATTTGTGGTATATATCCTTTTTTCGTCTGTTTTCATATTATAAAATTCACACTAAAGGATAGGTCGTTATTATAAGTTTCTTCATAATTATAACCTTGATTATTAAGATATATATCCAATTTATTCTTAGATTTAACTAAGCATTTTCCTATATAAACTAACTCACTTATAGCTTCAATAGCATCACCAATATAAACATACTGTTCATTCAATTCATCATAACCTTTTAAAGCTATAGTTAAAATAAATCCAGTAGATTTTTACTAGAAGAAGATAAATCATTGATATTGATAATAAAACAATTTTCATTTTTCAATTTATGTTTGGAAAATCTTAAAATATCATCAACTTCTAATACCATATTATTGGTATATTGATTAATAACACCATATTTTTCATAAGTATAAGTTGAATCTTGACTAAATACATTAACGCATAATGAAATAGTGAATAATATCAATAGTAGTTTCTTCATAATATACATAAAATTAAAATTGTACATAATATGGTTCAAATATAATAATTACAGTTGATGTGAAAAAGTTAAATTAGCGAAAATGATTTGCATAAAATTTATGCAGCTACAATATCCAAATAAGTTATCTTAAAATAGGAGTTACGTAATAGTAATTTGAATTTACTCGAATCCTTTATTTTTCTTGTATTGTATCTGAAGGTAAATTCATTAGCATATAATTGTAGATGCTTTTTTGCTTATATGGTGATAGATACCTATAATACCTCTTTTGAATATAGACCAAAATCCTTCAATTGTATTGGTATAAATTCTTCCGTCAACATATTTACCTTTACCATGGTCTACACTATAATGATAAAACATCTTATCTACTGCATTATATCCTAACCATTCATCTGTATATAATACAGTATAGTCTCTTTTTACAAATTCTAATATTTTGGGAGTCAATTCTTTTTTGAGATGTATTTTCTACTACTCTAGTAATAGCATCGCCTTTTCTTTGCAACATTCCAAAAACAGGAGTTTTATCTTTAAAGCTTCTACCTTGAGCGTTTTTTACCTTTTTGTCCCAATGTCTATTTTTATTTTTGCCACCGACAAAAGTTTCATCGCATTCAACTTCACCACTAAGCCTACCTCTATTTCTACAAATAAAATAAGTTCTTATCTTTTGTAATATATACCAAGCTGTTTTCTGAGTTATCTTCAAATCTCTTGACAACTGTAATGAAGATATACCTTTTTTATGAGCTAATACTAACCATATTGCCATGAACCATTTTCTTAGTGGTAATTTAGTACCATGAAATATTGTTCCTACTTTAACATTGAATATTTTCTGAGTATTCTTGCACATATACCTATGATTAGGTAAATAATAGACTTTCGATTTTTTATCAAATGGAGATTTGACTTTGCCATTTCTCCAACGTAATTTTTCTAAGTAAACGATACAAGATTCTTCATCTGGAAAAGCTTCAAGTAATTCAATTAGAGAGTTAAATTTAGATACATCAATCATGTTTCCTCCTTTGCATTTTTATTATTAATATTTTATTTATAAATCAATAGATTTAAATATTATAATTAATTGATTATTAGATATTTAAATCTTAATAATGCAAAGGTATGTAAGGGGAATGTGATTAATTGTCAAAGTTGTAAAGGGAGTTAATGGAGGTTATTTATCTTTACTAAAATGATTGATTGCTTTTATAAATTTCTTATGTTTGCAAAATAAGAAGTTAGGAGGATTTTCACTTTCCAAAAATCACATTACACCACATCAATTAATAAATGTGCATTTTTATGAAAAAGAAAATATATTGAGTACAAAATAGCTGAATATCCACAAATGACTGACAAAGGTTTGGCGTGGATAGTACTATACAGAATAGAGTACATTGATTAATTTGTTTTTGCCCTCAAAATCCCTAACTTCTTTTTTTAATTATATGTCTATATAAAAATATATATTACAATAAAAATATTTTATATTTTAACAAGGGTTAAGCTGTAAGATTGTATATAGTTACCTCGTATAAAACAAGGATCAATAACAGACTGACTTATGGAAGAAAGTAAGGAATTGCAAGGGTTCTATAAGATATTCCGCACAGTGGTATATGTGTCCGTACTGCTGGAGTTCTTTGAATATGCCATTGACCCGTTCGGCCATACGATGGAAACAAGGCTTTATACCTTACCTTTGAATATCATTCTCTATATGATTGCCTCCATTGCTGGCGTAGTACTGGTACATATTGCATTAGACAACATTTCGAAGTTCATCAAGGAGGGACTGATGAAAGACCGTTTCAACTTCGAGAATGAAAGTTTTGAACAATGTGAGGAAAAAGTCGAGAATGAATACAGCGTAAATATCCCCATGCGGTACTACTATAAGGGTAAATTCCGCAAGGGATGGATTTCTGTAAGTAACTGCTTCAGAGGAACATGGGTAGTTGGAACACCGGGGTCGGGCAAGACTTTCAGTATCATAGAGCCGTTTATCCGACAGCATTCGGCCAAAGGTTTCGCCATGGTGGTGTATGACTACAAGTTTCCGACATTGGCGACCAAGCTCTACTACCATTATAAGAGGAACGAGAAACTGGGCAGAGTACCCAAAGGGTGTAAGTTCAACATGATTAATTTTGTGGATGTGGAGTACAGCCGTCGGGTGAATCCAATTCAGGCAAAGTACATCAACAACCTCGCGGCGGCCAGCGAAACGGCGGAAACATTATTGGAAAGCCTACAAAAGGGTAAGAAAGAGGGCGGCGGCGGAAGCGACCAGTTCTTCCAAACCTCGGCGGTAAACTTCCTTGCCGCCTGTATATACTTTTTTCGTGAATTATGAGCGTGAACCCTACGATGCCAACGGCACCGACAGGTATCGTGCGTGACCGTGAAGGCGGCAATATCGTGGAACCTGCCTACTGGCTGGGAAAGTATTCGGACATGCCACATATTCTGTCATTCTTGAATGAAAGTTATCAGACGATTTTCGAGGTACTGGAAACTGACAATGAGGTTGCTCCGCTACTTGGCCCGTTCCAGACAGCTTTCAAAAATAAGGCAATGGAGCAACTGGAGGGTATGATTGGCACGTTACGTGTTTATACCTCGCGTCTGGCAACCAAAGAGAGCTACTGGATATTCCACCGGGATGGCGATGACTTCGACCTGAAGGTGAGTGACCCGAAGAATCCGAGTTACCTGCTGATTGCAAATGACCCGGAAATGGAGTCCATCATCGGCGCATTGAACGCTCTTATCCTAAACCGCCTCGTTACCCGTGTGAATACCGGGCAGGGGAAAAATATTCCCGTGAGTATTATAGTGGACGAGTTACCGACACTCTACTTTCACAAAATAGACCGTCTGATAGGTACGGCGCGAAGCAATAAGGTGAGTGTAACGCTCGGCTTTCAGGAACTACCGCAACTGGAAGTCGATTATGGTAAGGTAGGTATGCAAAAAATCATTACGACGGTAGGCAATGTGGTAAGCGGCTCGGCACGTGCCAAAGGTGGTACAGGTCAAAAAAGGCGTGACCATTGACCGGGACAAAACAAGTATCAATCTCAATGAAAATATGGATAACCTTGTGCCTGCCTCGAAAATCTCGGATATGGCAACCGGATGGATATGCGGTCAGACGGCACGGGATTTTGTGAAGACGAAAACAGGTATGGGCGGTTCAATGAATATTCAAGAATCGGAAGAGTTCAAGACTACAAAGTTCTTCTGTAAAACAGATTTTGATATGGCAGCAATCAAGAAAGAGGAAGCGGCGTATGTGCCGCTGCCGAAGTTCTACACCTTCAAGTCGAGAGAGGAACGGGAACGCATCCTATACAAAAACTTTGTACAAGTAGGACAAGATGTGAAAGAGATGATAAAGGACGTTCAGAACAAGCGTAACGCGAAATAAAAATCCGGCTGTCTGATATAAGAAGAACAAAAACCGCCAGTACAATCGTACTGACGGTTTACTACTAATCTTCTTCCGGTTTATCAGGAGAACTGCCCGCTTAATAATTTGGTGAGTTGCTGATGGCAAATTTTTTCGTATTCCTCTTTGTCAGTACCGCATTCAATTGCCCTGTCAATGACATCCCCTAACTCGTTGAAACAAACTTCTTCATTGACACACTCTACATCTTTGTCTTTCAACAGATATACCTCATAATAATCTGACCCATTAAGTGCAATAATAACGTATCCGGCGTGTAACAGTCCGTTTACTTTGATACGAAGTGCAGGCAGCTCTTTGAAGATGGTGGCTGCAAACTCTGAGATACCCCATGACATGAGGACGGGCATAGGGGTAAGTCCTATTAACTGCTCTTTAATGGTCTGTGCTATTTGCATTACATACTCTTTTTCCATAACTGTGCTATTTTTAAGATGATTATTGTTTTTTTTATTCGAACCATTCCGGGTTGTCCTTTTTCAGTTCGGCAACCAGTTCTACGTCTGTAAGTCTAAGTTTGCCATATCGGTAAAGAAGAAAACCTCGTTATAGATTCTTTCGGCTTCCTTGCTTGCGAAGCCTTCATTTTCATCGTTGAAACTACCGGGCTGAAGGGCATCGAGCAAGGTAGTCGAGCCGATAAGGAGTTCTTCACCCTCGTTGGATTCCACCACACGGCAAGGATAGTTATTGCCGCCAAATTGTACTTCTTGTGTTTTCATACGCTTGTTATTTTATTATTTTAATGGGATATGCTTTCCGTTTGTCTTGAGGTATTCCATAAGACACTTTGCTTCTTCATGTGATGCACGATTGCGGTCATCATAGAGACGTGTCTCGTCCGCCATCACAATGATGCACTCCTTAAACAACCTATAGAGGCTCTGTTGCAGTGTGGGGTGCATATCAGGTATAGCGGCTGCAAAACGCTTGGGATTGAAACTAAAACTATTCACTGCCATTTCCCATTCTTTGGCAAGTTTGTACTCTTTGCTTTCTTTGATGTTGTCCATTGTCGTGAAATTTTAATGATTTATTTTTCTTCCCTCTGTTCGGTTCTATATTCTGTCTGAACCGCTTGGGATTTACAGATGCTTTACAGGACTGACGAACAAGCTACTTCCAACGCTTTTTTTGGAAAATTACTCTTTCGCAGAAAGGAAGAATTTTATAAAAATGCACTTCAAAGCGATGGAATCAAGCGCGGCAGTCCACCTTCGCGTCTGGAAAACCAACCGGCGAGGACAGGAATGGACCGGATAAGGAATAAGATAAAAAGGAAGAAACTGATAGGTATAAATGGAGACGGGTGGCGGCGGGGCATCGGGAGGTAGCTATAAATGGAATAGAAAAGGCATAATCGCGCGGATGGCGGGTTTGCCCGACAGACGCGCCGCCCGACAACAGCTTGGAGCAGTTGTCCGTGAACATCTTCACTTTCATTGAATTAGGAACGAATAGAGGACAGATTACTCTACCCCCTATTCGTTAGTTAGTGATTATGGTTAAGCTGCAATATCTTCCTCTTGTGGCTGTTCTTCGGTCTGCATCCCTGCTTCGGATTGCTGTTTGTCAGATTGCTCCGCTTCCTGCTTTGCTTGTTCCTGCACCAAAAGAACGGCTTTTTTCTCTTCGATACGTTGGTGACGCTTCTCATACACTTCATTATGTCCGTTCTTGATGTCTGCCAACAGGTCGGGCATATGTTTTTGTGCGAAGTCAAGCAAGAGGGATGCAATGGCATTGCTGCCGTATGCGTTCTTGAAATTAGCAATTAGAAAATCCCTGCGGATAATCGCTTTCTGCTTGCTCGTGAGGTTGGCGATGATGTTTATCTTTTCTTCATCCGTAAGGTGGCAATAAGGCTTTTTTCTCCGATACCTACTGCTTCAAAATGCTCCTTGCGGAGGGATGATAACAAGAAGAAATAAATCATCTTATCCTCGTCTTGCCCAAACTTGCACTCGGACATATCAACTTCCAAAATCTGTTTTTTGGTGTCCTCTACAGTCTTTTCAAGAACAATTTCCTTGTTACGCTTGTCTTGTTTCTCCAATTTCTCCATTGGAGAAAGTGTCTGCTCTTGATTTGTACTATTAGAGGCATAGGTAACTTTGGTCATATAACAAAGTACAATATCCTTGCTCTCAACACGGAAATAGAGGGTAATTTCACCTGCTTCACATCGGGTACGGATTTCCTCGCATTTCTCCGTGTAATCGTTCAACTCCTGCTCGTACTCGCTCTGTGCCTGCTCGTATTCTTCGGCAGTATCGTAATCCTCTTTTAAGGGTGCTTCGGGCTGTTCGGGATATGCTTTCGCATAACAATTAAGACGTTCCACTTCGTACCCCATAGCAGTAAGGCGTTCTACTACGATTTCGTTGTAGTTAGTATTTTCACGACAGAGGGGAACATCGGGACGTTCTTCCATAAGGCGCACGGCTTTCTCTGTGAGGTATGCCGCATTCATTTCAGCAAGGCAAGTACGATTGGCGCAATTTCCACAACCACCTTCGCAGAACAGCACCATATTATTTGTATTGTGGGGACAGGACAGACAGAGGGTCTTGTCAAATGCGTACCGCTCCAAATCGGTGGTATATTGCCGTTCGATGTTCCGTGCGACTTCGGTAGCTTTCATCCCTCGCCAACTATGATGCAGTGCATCTTCTTTGAGGTGTTTGTCGTACACATCTTTCTGAACATCTTCACCGTAACGACAGATTTCGCTCGCTACGCTGATTGTGATTTCGTCCTGCTCCAAAAGCTGTGCGATTTCGGGAATTAGGGAAACGAATTTAAGGCGTGTACGGATATAGTTCTCGTTCTTGCCGAACTGCACTGCCAAAGACTGCACATCATGGCGACCACTATCTATGAGCTTTTGGTAGGCATTGGCTTCCTCAATCGGGGTGACATCCTTACGTTGGAGGTTTTCAGTGACAGCCATTTCTTCGGCTACCTCGTCTGAAATTTCCATAACGATAGCTGGAATTTCTTCCAATTCTGCCATTAGGGAGGCTCGGTATCGACGTTCTCCAAAAACAATCTCAAAACGGTTGTCTTCTATCGGGCGTACTCCTATTGGCTGTAACACACCCTGCTGACGAATACTTTCGGAAAGTTCCACAAGGCTCGCTTCGTCAAAATTCTTGCGTGGATTGTAATTACTCGGTTGCATGTTTGCCAATGCTACCATTGTGATGTTTTTCTCTACTGATTGAATTGCTGTTGCTTCCATAATCATAAAAATTTAATTGGTTTAATATTTGATTTTTTATTTTCCCTTTGTTCGGTTCTTTTTTCTGCCTGAACCGCTTGGGATTTACAGATGCTTTACAAGGACTGACGAATAAGCGATTTCCGACGCTTTTTCCGGAAAATTACTCTTTCGCAGAAAGGAAGAATTTTATAGGAAATGCACTTCAAAGCGACGGAATCAAGCGCGGCAGTCCACCTTTGCGTCTGGAAAACCAACCGGCGATGGCAGGAATGGACCGGATGAGTGGCATTAAAAGAATATAGAAAAGGAAGAATACGCCGAAAGGCGGATAGTAAAACCGATGGGACTATAAAGGGATGATAAACGATACAACGGGACAAGCGGAAGGGCGTAAGACCAGACGGTGTAAAACAGGAATGGAGCTTACCAGACAAAAATCCTTTGAGCCATTTTACTAAATAAATCTGTATCAATTGCCTGTTTTACCGGAAATTTGCATTACTTTTGCTGTAGCGAAACAGCCGTTTCGGAAACGACTGTTTCGGAAATAACAATAAAAAAGGATAAAAATATGAGATTTTTTGACAGAACAGAAGAAATAGCCTCTCTTCGCAAGATTCGCGAAATGGCCCAAGACAATGCTCAGTTTACAGTAGTAACGGGACGTCGCCGTATCGGTAAGACATCACTCGTGTGGAAGGCATACGAGGACGAACCGATTCTCTATTTCTTTGTTGCCCGGAAAGCCGAGGGCGATTTGTGTGAGGACTACCGGCTTGAAATAGAGAACAAGTTAGGTGTTCCCACCATGGGACGGGCCGAGCATTTCACCGATGTATTCGAGTTCCTGATGAAACTTTCGGCAGAACGTCCCATCACGCTCTTTATCGACGAGTTCCAGGAGTTTTTCCGTGTGAGCAAATCGGTGTTCAGCGATATGCAGCGCATCTGGGACTTATACAGCCCGAAGTCCCACATCAACCTGATTGTCTGTGGTTCGATTTATTCCATGATGACAAAGATATTCAAGGATAAGAAAGAGCCGTTGTATAATCGGCAGTCGCGCTTTATGACTGTTCGTCCGTTTACTCCAACTGTTCTGAAAGATATTCTTTCGGAATACAACCCCGGTTACACGGCGGAAGATCTGCTGGCCTTGTACGCTTTCACGGGCGGTGTGGCAAAGTATGTACAACTACTCGTGGATGCAGGAGCAACAACTAAAACGGCTATGCTCGACCAGATTATAAAGGCCGACTCCATATTTCTGGGGGAGGGTAAAGCGATTCTTATCGAAGAGTTCGGCAAGGATTACGGAATCTATTTTTCCATACTGTCGGCCATTGCACGAGGAAAAACATCCCGTTCGGAAATTGAGAACGTGGTAGGCAAGGAAATCGGCGGCTATCTTACCAAGCTGGAGAAAGAATACGAAATCATATCGAAGAAACAACCGTTGTTCGAGAAGAGTTCCGCCAAGAATGTCCGGTATATCATCGAGGACAATTTCTTCACGTTCTGGTTCCGCTTTATCTACAAGTACAGCTATATGCTGGAGATAGAGAACTATGGGAGTGTGAAGATGATTATAGGCCGGGATTATGAAACTTTCAGCGGCCTGATGCTTGAACGTTACTTTAAGCGTGTGCTGATAGAACAGCAAGCCTATACGCGCATCGGTGGCTGGTGGGACCGAAAGGGTGAGAACGAAATAGACATAGTAGCTGAAAACGAACTGGACGATACAGCGACATTTTTCGAAGTCAAACGCAAGGCCGAAAATATCGACATGGAAAAACTGGAAGCGAAAGCAGCCGCTTTCATGCGTGCAACGGGAGAGTTCAAAGGTTATACCCTGTCATACAAAGGGCTGTCAATGAATGATATGTAGCAACACATATCAGTATAACATACTAACAAAGGCCACAGACTTAAAAGAACGGGAAGCGAGGAACATACCTCACTTCTCGTTTTTTTCCAAATACTCCTTCATCGCCTCATTTACAATATCTCTCAATGACATATTCTTCTCAATAGCAAGGAATTTCATACGCGTATGAACACTCTTGTCAATAACAAAATTGCAATGTACAGCAGGCTTTTTTTCTGTCTTAACCGGTGTAGTTTCCTTCTTTTGCGGAGATTTCTTCGTGGATGACAGCAATCCGTCCAGTCCGCTTTTCATGCTGTCTTTCAATAAATCACTCTTGCCCATATTGCCTTATTTTAATTTCAAAACCTCTTGTGCCAAAGCCATATAATCTTTGGCTCCGTTGCAGTTCTTATTGTATTCAAAGACATTCTTCCCTTTATAGGAGCTTCGGCCAGTGCCACATTGTCCCGCACAATCGTTTTGAACACTTTGTCACAGAACGAGTCATTGATAATTTCAGCTACACTCTTGTTGAGTGTCTTGCGCTTGTCGAACTGAGTAATAACAATGCCGCCAATACTCAGGTTCGGGTTCAGGCGTTCCTTAACAATCTCAATCACGCTTGTAATCTTCGCCATTCCGCGCATAGCGAGGAATTGTGCCTGTACCGGAATAATCAGAAAGTCCGCTGTGGTAAGGGCGTTGAGTGTCAGCAAACCCAGTGAGGGCGGACAATCAATCAGGATGTAGTCAAACTTCCGACTGTCAAGCAACTTTGCAATCAAACCTTTCAGTATCAACTCACGTCCCGGCTCGTTTATCAGTTCGGATTCTGCCGCCGACAGGTCGAGACAGGACGGCACAACAGCAAGTCCGTTTTCCAATTCGATAACCGGCAAGGGATATTCACCTCTCATTGCCCCATACACCGTCTGCTCCTCCTCAATAGAGAGACCACACGATTCTGTGAGATTTGCCTGACCGTCCATGTCGATAGCCAGTACACGCTTTTTCTTCTGCCGCAAAGCAGCGGCAAGGTTGATGGTGGTAGTCGTCTTGCCAACCCCACCCTTGTGATTCAAAACAGCTATAATTTTTGCCATAACTTGATGTCTTTATATGCAATACAAAGATAATACTATTTTTAGTAAATACTATAATTAGTATATACTATTTTACTAAAAAGAGCATTTTAGTATTATAGCATTTACTACTATACTAAAATACCAACAAACTAAATGTAGTAAATACTACATTTAGTATATGTTGTTTATCAACACTATATGCGCATCATCAGAACGGTAAGTCTTCCTTGTTCTCTTGTGGCATAGCTACCGGTGGTACAGGTACATCGCTTGTGGCATCCGTCGGACTACCTGCTTCTGAAGTTGTTTCCTCCCGCTTTCCGGTATTGATGAACTCCAATGTGTCTGCCGTAATGGATAGTTGAATCTGGCAGTTTTCATCCTTATCCTTCCACTGTGAAGCCGACAGTGTCCCCTCAATGAGCAGTAACCGTCCTTTGGTCAGGTATTCGGATAGTCGAATGTGGTTCTCTTTCTTACTCCGTACCCTTACCCAAGTAGTGACGCTGTTTCCATGTGAATAGTCATCTACCGCCATATCAAATGCGATGAATGAACCGTGTGTTCCAGTAATAACCTGGCAATCCTTGCCAATGCGACCAATTGTGTGAACGTATAACATAATAAATTCTTTTGTGGCAGGTGGTTAGTCCTACCGTTACCTTAGTTTATAATATTTTTTATTTTCCCTCTATTCGGCCTGTTTGCGACCTCCGGGATGATTTTTTCTGCATCCAAAGGTGGCAGGAACAATCTGGCAAGGCTGAAGAGGAAAAATACGCTCACCAGCGGAGAGGAAGATTTTTGCGCTTCACTCGCGGCAGAATGCCGGCATTGACATGACTGGGACTGGCGATTACCTTTGCGGAAAAATTCAATCCACGGCAGGTTGCACGGCAGCAGAAAGCGATAAATGGAAGTATATAAAAAGGGAATAGAAAAACGCTAAAGCAGGGAATAATAAAAAAGGAGAACGGACAGCCGGACTAAGATACAAAGACTACCTTGAAACTGTGAATAGTGATATACTTATATCATTATCCACAATTTGAAGTCTGTTCGTGTTTGTCCTTTGAAGAAACAACTTGACGCACTTTATGTAACACGCTACACAAAGTGTGTCAGATTTTTCTTGTAGCAAGCTGTCGGTCCTTATACAAAGGGATATAGAAAAAAATATAAAAGAGCCTACAACAGCTAACGTCAAATATCCCTTGCTCCAATGATTTGATTAAACTATTAAGTCCATAATCACTTATATGTACTTTTTAGACTCTTTTGAAAGCTCTCGTGAATTTCTATGGTTATTTTGAAAGCAGTATTCTCAAGTCATTTTTATTGATACCCATGTATTTGCATATTTTAAATTCACTTATACCGTCAGATAACATTTCTTGAGCTGCTTTTCTGTTCCTTTCATACGCTTCCAGTTTGTCAAAAATGACATCTGTCAGAAAGTCTATCCATTCAAAAAAGACCTTTTCCCCTTCCTGAGTATTAAAATCTATTGTACAGGTTTTCGCGCACCTCCTATGAAGTATCAGATAATAAATTCCTCCAATCAGATTTGCCATAATAGCTTTAATATTGATTTTCGCCGGTCTAAACAGATTGTCATAAAACGCAATCAAATTTAGATTCATAATATCCCGTGTTTCTGCTGTTCTCTTTGTCGTTTCATTGATAACCGACATTTCATAAAGCAACAACTTTTGCATTACAGTGTTATCAGACAAGCTCCTATAAAGGGTCTTGAATGTTTCCGCAAAAAACTTTTTAGGTCCCAATATGTTCAGGCTGGAAACGTCAATAGCATCATTGATCCAGAAATCATACTGCTTGGCAAGCCTGTCGTAAAGGTTTTCCATTGAGCCGTATCTTCTATAAAACACATTGGCTTCTATGTTTGCAGCTTTCATCAATGCACTCAAATTGACATTGCCAAAACCATATTCAGCTACAAGCTTTTCAAGTTCGGATATTACATCCTTGTCTATTTGTTCATTTGTCCTCCTATTTCGAGCTTTCTTTTCTTTCTGTTTCACTATTATATAGTATGTTATAAAAATAAATCTGCAAAAATCAGTAAAAGGAAATATTTTTATTTTAGCTTTCGATAAACTTCTTCTTTTCTGAATTGACGATAATATCCCAAGGGGCTGTAAGTATTTATACAGCTATTCCATTCTCTTTTAATTCGTTTTGATATAGAGCAATTGGGACTGTTGCAAATATACATTTTTATGCTTTACAAACAATAGACAGAATATAAAAACTACGTTGCCAATAAATTTGCATTTCAACAATAGACGTATTAATTTGCTTATTTATTGCTATAATTATAGAAAAAATCTCCAATTTGAAAAAAGAGCACTAACTACACGAAGAAAACTTGCTGCACATCTACATCAAACCCCTGATAGTTTCCGGTTGCGATAAGAGAAGTCAATTTAAATGACCCTAATGATTTCATATAAAGAAAACTTCATGTTAGATTATTCATATGAGAATTATAAGAATTGAGAAGCATTATATCAACTAATATAACTAATATGGTAGTCAACAAGAAAAGAAAAAAAATATTTTTATGTTTTTTTCTTTGTGGAACAGACATCAGTCTAAAGTCATGTTCCAATTTTTGATATTTTTTCTCATCATATATTTTTAAATTGATAAAAGATAATATTATCAACAATATAAGCATGGGAATAGCTATAGGTTCTGGTTTGTCATATATGCAAAGTTGAACTTGGTCATCAAATAGAGTCAACAAAATAGAAACAAAAAGCAACACATAAGAAAATTGACATACCGTAACAACTACAAAAGAACGGTCAGGAAATCCCTTTGACGGTACAGTAGTCCAAATCCAATAAAATATATTATCGAAAAATGAAACTCTATTTTTTTCTTTGAAAGAGGATGTATTACGTTTTATATTCATTGTGCAATGACGTCTAATTATTTTGCCGAGAAGTGTTCTTGTACAAAGAATTTCGAAATGGATAATACATCATCAAAATCATAGAACATATTATAAGTTACGGCTACTAAATAATCAGCTTCCACAAAAACAAGACACATAACAGGTGCCTCTGATATAATATCAACAATCGTATAGTCCTGTTTTTTTTAATTCTTCTATTTTTGAGGTTATGGGGGCATGGTTCTTTATATTAGATAGAATATTGATTTCTATAGAGTAATATTGTATATTTTTCTTTGATTCGTTTTGGGCTTTAATGAGATAATGCTTACAACAATATCCGATTTTATCCAACTCTGCCTGTTCGTTCAAATTATTACAAAAAGCGTTTAAAATAGGAGAGATTATATATTTATGAGACGAGATAAATAAAGCAGTATCTTTGGAATTAGTATCCTCATAGACGATATTATAATCCCAACAATAATTAAAATTTTCAACTACCTTATATGAAAACTTATCAGATATACTATCGCTACAGGTTGCAGCAGCATGAAAATATGCACACATACAAAATATAGTACATAGTATATATTTCATGTTACACATAAATCTTATCTCCTTTTTATGCTAACTTCTTTATAAAAATTCGCTTTAATATTGGGTGGAGCAGCATATTCAATTTCTATATAAAGTTTCTTATAAAAAACTAATTCAGAGATTGCACTATCCGCATCGACTTGTGTTGACCCCGATAATTCTTTTACTTGATCTTTAAACTCACTAAAACTTCCTATTATTTCAACGCATCCTGCTGCTCCCCATCCAATATGAGTAAGATCTTCAGGACCAGCGTGGATGTAAAAAGTTCCTTTTAGAACTATTGCACCATTATGTTGAGAATATGTATTATGTACTTCATAGGCTTTTTTATATTCTGGAACAGGCTGCCTATTGAGCTTATGCAATCCACTATTAACCCATCCAATTGTCTTGTAAGAACTAAAATTAGGTGGGTTATAATACGGCATGAAGCGTAATGCTTTCCATGTATATTTTACACTTTGACCTTTATCATCAGTACCTTTTATATAGACATAATATACAGGAACTCCATAGAGTTCTATTTTGCTATTCTTATCCATATCACTGCATGGATAAGATTTTGCATAATAGGTATCCCCAGTTTTTGTACCAGAAATAATAATATCCACATCTCGGAGTTTCATATAAGTAAAGATTTCAATAATAAGACATATAATTTCAGCAAAACATGACCTTGATAAATGATTTACAGATGGACATAGTTAATATGCCCATCTGTAAATTCAAAATTATCCAATTTATTCTTGATGATATTCGCTTTCCCAAATAGCATCTTCCGGATTATCGCCTTTATGACCGGCAAGCTGTATCACGAAGCTCTTTGCCGGGAAATACGGTGTGATGTGGATATCAAGAAGCACACGGTCTTTCTGATTCGGGTCTTGTTCAATCTTCATAACCTTGAAGCGTTCGATGAGCTTGTTCGGTCCCATTACACTATCGAGGAATTTCACAACCTGACCACGTAAATCAGCTTCTGTGCGAGTAGTCCAATTCTCAAATGCCCGACGGTTCAGGAAGTCAATCAGCACTTTCGTTATATAGTCGAATACACGAACTACGGAGTAGGTCTGCAAGCCAAGGTTATCTCCATTAAATAATGTCTTGGCAGAGAAAGCCATAACCTTGCTGTACTCGTTCACCATCGGCACAAGACCCATACGTTCAAGTTCGGAAATCTCACTCTTGCGAAGGTCGAAGCGTACACTTTCTACTTCATTAAGTCCACCAAATTTCTTACCGGCTACTACCTGAGACATTAAGGTATTGTATATTTTCCCGGCAAGTGAAGAAGATGGCGGAATATAAAGGTTTTCTTCTTCTCCAACGCTTTCCTCTCTTTGACGACCAAGTAACCAGTTACAGGTCATTATAGTATTCGATTTGAATACATCTCCACCCGTATGATTGGCATTGAAGAATATATCTACTACATCGTCCGGAGTTTCAAGGTCTTGGAAGTCTGTAACAAGAAAAACCTTGTTCTCGTATGCCATTTTAGACCACTTATCCAAAATGGCATTTGAGCCTATATATCCAGGAACGACAAGCAAGGAGTAGTTGCGACGCAGGTCAAGACGGTCAAAATTCTGTTTGAGTTCGTTGCTAATGTGGTCAGCGAAAATGGTATTGTCCAAATCCTGAAGCTGCTCCATGGTCGCATTGACAATGGTGACATTCTTTACCTTATCACTTTCCGTGTTCTTGTAAAAGAACGCAATAGTACGGTATGCACTTTCAAGTTCACGTGTTCTGGCAAGAGCATTCTTCAAGTTCTGATTAAGAAGGTTTTCGGCATTTTCTGCGGTTTCCTTGGCCTTGTCCCGCATTTGTTCGGCAGTGTCATTCTCACGCAGGAGTTTGAGCCATACGCTTAAGCGATTCACCAAGGCCTTACGTTCATTTTCCCACTGTTCATCTGTGAGGAAGATGTTGCGACGGGCCTTTCGTGCCGGATTAAGATTGGAATATCCATCTATGATATTTTCAAGAAAAGCGAAGCCACCAAATTCTTTGAGCTTGTCTATTGCCGATGCAGATGACTTTTGCGCCTGTTGTGATACGACTTTCTGTGAGGTTGTCGTACTGGCTGTCTGTTGTTGAGTTTCCTGCTTCATCTTAGTAAAAGATTAAAGTTCTACTTTCTTTTGATTTGCCAGAATCTCCTCGATTGATGATTCAATCACGTCCATAATGGCATTTTTGACTTCCGGATTTTCAAGTGCTTTCTGTAAAGCGCGGTTGGAAGTAAGCTGGCGAGTTATTCTGACACCCTGCTCTTTCTCAATGTCAAGTTTACTCAAGAAATCACTCTTCTCTTTAATCTTCTTGGCTCCGAAGTCTCCAAGTCCGGTGAATGTCATGATTTCCTTGATTTCATTACCTTCCGCATCCACGTGGCATAAGTCAACTGTTGGTTCAAAACGTTGGAACACATCTTCAATGGTTTCCAAACCATACACGCTTTCCGGAGCCGCAGGAGCTTCATCTGTCAGTTTTTGAACTATCAAAGTTCGGTTGGAGGGGATTTCCGCGATGGATTCGTTCGCATCGACTTTTACTTCGTTGCCTCCAATTCCATAATTGTAGATTGCCATAGAATTTACTTTTTAATATCATACTTTTTTTTATAGCTCTCTCTTGGTTTTGTGACCGTGCGCAATATATGAATTATTTCTGAAACCGTCAAATTTTTAGAAGCATTTTATTGGCATCTAACAAGGAAAAGAGTATATTTGCGAAATAGAATAAAATAAAAGAATAGTATGACTTACCTGAAAATGCCATTACAATTGCAATCGGCTGTTGCCAAGAAATTGCAAAGGTGTTCCTATCAGGAATCGATAGCCCAACACATCATGCTACTGATTCTTTCTCACCATGGGGAAGTTATCGGCCGAGAAGACTTTGGTTCCATGATATGGGACCTTGAGTTCAACCAACTTGTGAAAATCAGCGATTGGGAGGAAGGAGTAAAAAACTCCTTAATAAAAACGATAGAGAAATATGAAAAGAGACTACGGAATGTAGATGTGAACGTCACCCTTTTGGAAATAGAAGAAGAAAATATAGATAAAGTATCTCATATCCGAAGAAAGGCACAAATAACCGTGACCGGAATAATGGATAGAACCAACGAGAAATTCAGTTTTAACACCTCATTATATATAAGCCCTTTATCACAATAATCGAACTATGTCAGACAAGAAACAAATTGCAATAAAGGAACGAATATTAAAGCAGGCTATGGAGTTTTGGGGTGTATCCGATATACGCGATATGGACCCCGTGATAGATTTGCTGCTTGAAGTTTTTGCCCATGAGTCCAACAAGCTGCATCAAGAAATAGATCAGTCCGATTCACGGATACTTCACCGCCTGTCCAGAATACTCATAGGAAACAAATGGTCGCTGCCAAAGCCGGCCCATGCGCTTATGACTATTACCCCCAATCATGGGGAATGTTGCGAACTTGATGCCGAAGATCATTTTTATGCAGAGAAAAACATATTTGGCAAAGGAGATATTCAAGTCTTTATAACCCCTTTGTTTTCCTATAAACTGGTTGATGCAAAAGTCAAAGCAATCGCATACAACGATAGTATAAGGCATTCAACCGATAGCTTTAGCACTCCAACACGCTTCCTTGGCCCTAAAAACCGGATAGCGGATTATTGCGTCTGGGTCGGGCTGGATGTGTCTAAAGAAGTCCTGCAAAAAATGGACTCTGTAATGTTTTGTATCAAGCCTTCCGATATGGGGTTGCTTCCGTTTATGAATATGGCTTTCTTCTATGACTGCACAGGAAACCGATTGAATACAAAAACAGGCCTTCATGTTGAAGATCCATATAGTAATGCGCACTACTTTGATGAAATCCGCGATTTTTATAGTGACCTATATTTTAATGTGAGTATAAAAGATGCTTCCAAAGAGAAACATTCCTACCGGGAAATGTTTCCCGGTTATGTGGCCGACTGCGAGGTCCCGGATGACTCTGAGAATCTCTTTTGGGTCAAGATAGTCTTTCCGGAAATATTCACGAAAGAAAGTCTTGAAAATCTGGAAGTATATTTGAACACATTTCCGGTTGTAAACAGACAAATCGTTTACAAACAGCATAATTTCCGTTCCACCGGACGAATTATACCCCTGAAATGTCCGGACCGTACACAATTCTTGAACATACGCTCGTTTCAAGACAACAAAGGCCGGGAATATGTAAACCGACTGAACCAGTATGAGGAAAATCCGACAGGTATATTCAGCCTGTATTTTGGCGACCTTGAACGATTTGATTCGGACAGTGCCCGCTCACTAATTTCAAAAGTGTTACAATTAATGAAAGAAGACGGGAGTGCTTTTGCCTCAATGAATCCGGATGCACTTTCGACGCAGCTCAAAGAGTTGTTCAACAAGATAAATGATATAGAGAAAGGATTGGAGGCCACGCTAAAAGGAGATAACAAAATAAAGGCCTTTGTTTTAAGTGTCCCCCAAAAGGATGCGACCAATGCCGAGATAAAATATTGGGTGACTTCCGGTTCTCTGGCGAACGGTTTCAATGAACGCACACTGATACAACAATTCAACATAGAAAAATATGACGCTTCAGGCATCATGTTGCGCACTTGTATGCAAGGAGGAACAACGCATGATAGCGAACAGGAACTTATTAATAGTTTAAGGTACGGTCTGTTGTCCCGGGAACGGATTATATCTAAAGAAGACATCAAAAGCTACTTGTTGCACAAGCTGGGAAAACACGTTGAATCAGTCGAAGTCGGTAATGGCGTGACTATATCTCCTGACAGCAAAAAAGGATTAATCAGAGTGACAGAGGTCAAGATAAAGTTTGGACAATTTGATAAAGATGAAATTCCCAATCTGGAAGAATTGGCCCATTATCTTGAAAAAGATTTGACTGAACGCTCTGTATGTAATTCAAACTATAAAATCAAATTCGTATGAATGATAGCAATTATAGCCCAAGTTTGGTGTCTGCCCTTAAGATAGCAAGAGGAATGGCACTTCAAGACAAGCATAACACGTTCGGCGTGTCACATCTTGTCATGGCCATGTTTGCAGAAAACACGGGTCTAAAGGAAATTTTATCCTCGATGCAGAAGGATGTCGGCTACATAATGGAATGGTTTGACACCCACCGCGAAATGTATAGGTCCAGTGGCACTTCCACAGAAGAAGTGGAACCTGATGAAGAACTGTCAAAGGTTTTGGATGAATCCGAACGGTCTAAAATTAAATTAGGAGCGGATTCCATAGACTCCATCTGTGTGTTTACCGCCATATTGCGTGAAGGTGTCGTGTATTCGCATCAGCAGATAGAGATGCTGGATGTTTCGGAAGATGACATATTGTCCCACTACAATGCCCTTACCCCGTTGCATTCTTATCAAGGAGAGGAAATGCAGATAACAGCAAGCGTTCCTTATGCCGACAACCTAAAAGCAAGAAACCATCAATGCCGGTGGCTTTGTCGTCGGTAGGGAAAAAGAGGTCCGTACTATTTTAGAATGCCTCGAACGCTCAGAGAACAAGGGCATACTGATTGTCGGTGAATCCGGTATCGGAAAGAGTTCCATCATCAACGCCTTTGTCAAAGATATTTGTGAGAATGAAGATGAGATGTTAAAGCAAATATCTATTGTCGGACTCAATACGGCAAAACTGCTCGCATCAACCTCGTCTGAAACGGAGATAGCACAAAAAGTTGTCAATCTGATGCACAAGCTCAACCAATTGGAACAAGCTGTGCTGGTGATTGATGATTTACAGGTTCTTTTGGAGAACAGCGTATCAGGCAAAGCATCCACACTTATCAACATATTAAGTGCGCAAATCAGCGAGGGAGCCGCAAATCTTGTTCTCACACTCACGAACGATTCTTACCGGAAGAACATCGAAAAGCATCCGATAGAAGGGCGTCTTGATATCATAAAGATTGAAGAACTGGATACGGCTACACTTGAAAGTGCCATACAATTACATAAAAAAAGGATTGAAAACTATTACGAGCTGAGAATTTCAGATGCGTGTATTAAAGATTCAATCGCACTCTCCAAACGATATTTTAAGGAACGCAGCCTGCCATCTGCCGCCATCGACCTGCTTGACAGAACCGCTGCTGCCGTCCGGCTATGCAATAAGAATGCACGAGCCAGTGTTTCTGATTTGGAAGCGGATTTTGAGGAAATAAAGAGTCTCGACGAAAAAATATCTGAAGGGCCGCTTTACTTACTATACCGTTCTGTATTCAGCAAAATCAGTGTCGTATTGACCACCAAACTGTCAGACAACTATGTATGGGATAAAGAAGATGACATCGCGATAAAAGCAGGACGTTTGTCGGGCATCATCAAAGAATTAAAGGCACTATCCGACCAGTCTATTGAAGAGATACGCTCTTCGGAAATAGAGGCGATTGTAGCGGAGTGCACCAATATACCTATCGGAAAAATACAAGCCCGCGAGAAGGATCGACTTTTGAGCATCGAGAGCAAATTGCAAGAACGGGTCAAAGGACAGAACCGGGCTATTACGACTTTATCAGATGCCATTATAGAATCACGCAGCGGACTGAGTGACCCCAAGAAGCCTATAGGTTCATTCTTCTTCCTTGGCCCTACCGGAACGGGAAAAACAGAACTCACAAAATCACTGGCCGAGTTACTGTTTGATGACGAATCAGCCATGATCAGATTTGACATGTCCGAGTTCAAGGAAGAACATTCGGCTGCATTGCTGTATGGTGCACCTCCGGGATATGTAGGATATGAGGAAGGTGGTTTACTGGTCACTCAAATCAGACAGAAACCTTATTCGGTAGTGTTATTCGATGAGATTGAGAAAGCCCACAGCAGCGTTTATGATGTTTTCCTGCAAATGATGGATGAAGGCAAAATACATGATAAACTGGGCCGGGAAGGAGATTTTTCAAATTCCATAATCATTTTCACCTCCAATATCGGAAGCCAGTGGGTTGTGGAACAAATACAATCCGGACATATTCCTGATTCCGGAAAGCTCATCGAGGTTATGGCACAGTATTTCCGACCTGAATTTTTGGGACGTCTCACCGAAGTGGTTCCGTTTGCGCCAATAGATGAAAATGTTGCCAAACAGATATTCAACCTCCATTTTGGAAGATTGCAAGAACAACTGATGAAACAGAAAAATATCCAGTTGAATTTGTCGGATGAAGCATTGCAACATCTGGCAAACAAAGGGTATTCTCCCAAATACGGCGCACGTCCGATTGCTGGAGTCATAAGAACTTATATCAAGAAGTCCGTATCTCGTCTGATTGTCTCAGAACAAATCAGGCCGGGTGACAACATCGTCATAAACTATCGAAACGGTGAACTGATATGGGAACAATGTTAGCGCAAAAGAAACCCTTGGAAAGCATCCAACGAAGTCAGGCAATAAACTTTGTCGCAGAAATCTTTTATGATGAACTTCAGTTTATTCTTGACCGGCGGCTGTTGGACCATACTATGGTTAATTGCCATGGTATGAACAGTCGTGTGAAATCCAGAGATGTATTAAGCGTTTCGGTACAGCATATCGCAACGACAAATGCCGACAAAGAATATATATTGCTGAATCTGGCAAGAAACAGCATCTACCATCAATTGCCGGAATTACTATTTCATCCATTGGTGCTTAGCACACCGGGCATGAGCAACAAGGAGATAGTTGAAGCCATCCGAGCCAATGAAAAACAGGATAAAGAGCTTATACAATTCTTTGCACCCTTTGATACAGAGTTTTTCAAAGAAAAGGTCCGTATCAATAACCGCCATCTGAATTTCTTTTCAGACCCGGACTCCAAGAAGAACTTCATCAAGATGATTGAAGTAATGGAAAATGTCGAACTATCCATTACTTCCCATCAGAAATATAAGCTGTTCCTATTCCTCTGCAATGCAGAACGGTATAAAGAGAACCTGCCTGCTATCGAGCAACTGCTTCTTATCGTTTTGGGATTGAAGGTGAAACTGCGACTGGAAGTCCATGAGATTAATGAAACGGTTTACCTTTCTGTCGGTTCCGGATGTGTCGGACAGACATTAGGCCTTAATGGTCTAATGATAAGTGAAACCGATGATTTGACGGCGACAATCATCCTTGATACTCCGACAGATGACTATGAGGAGGTAAAAACGCATCTATCCAATGTCCGCCGGATACTTGAATTTTTCATCCTTTCAACAAGAAATATCGAAGTTGATTATCTGGTACATGGAGAAACGGATTTTATACTCGGAGAAAACCGATTAGGATATAATATGAACTTATGAAAAATCTAATAATATGAAGATATTGCTATATTTCTTTGCACGTTATTTATTGGCTCCATTATTTGTAGGTAAGCATTCGGCCTCGTGCGTGTTTCTCTCCAAGTTATAATAAAGTCAAAAGCCAGACGAAGCATGTCTGGCTTTTGACTTTATTATAGCTTTCCTGTTTATCCTTTCCAATTAAATGGCAGTAAATCGGTGTAATCGTTTTTCTCTTCTCTTTCTTTCTCCTGTACCCTAATCAGCACGTCCTGCATCCATAGTTTTGGGTTCACCTTATTTTCCCTACAGCATCCCATCAGTGAAAAGAAAATTGCCGCTGCATGTGCTGCCTCATGTGATCCGGAGACGAGCGTATTTTTTCTGTTTAAAGTCAACGGCCTTATAGAACGCTCCACCGGATTATTGTCAATGCAGAACTGTGCGTCATTGACATATCCGGACAGTTGTTCAAAGCGTGTGTACATATAGAACATGGCCTTGGCAATAGGCGATTTATCGACCGTATGTCCATATTCCTCCTTGCACCATTTTTCCAGTTCTTTGATAATAGGGTACGATTTTTCCCGGCGAAGCTTTACCACCGCCTCCCCTTCCAGATGTTCCATTCTGATTTTCTCCTCCACGGCATACAGTCCGCCTATTTTTCCAAGTGCATGCCTTGCTCTGGGAGGGTCATTTCCTTCCGCTTCCACAAAGTTGCGCCTGACGTGTGCCCAGCAGCACAGATGCAACTTTCCGGGTAGCGTGTCGAACTTGTCATATACTGCAAAGCCGTCACTCTGTACCACCCGGACCTGTCCTGCCAGCAGTGTGTCTATTCCGCTGCTGCCACGGCCCTTGTGATATTCAAAGAAGGGGGTATGGAACCGGGGCAGATAGAAGTTCCACATATACCCGCGGTGAAGAGCACCGGGCCGGTCGCTTTCAAGTACGGGATGGGGTGTCTCATCGGCCATGACGTAATAGCTGTCCTTGACCAGTTCACGAAGTTCATTATAGATTGGTTCCAGACGCTGTGCGGCAGCCATCATCCAGTTACTTACGGTGGAAGGACTCAGATGGATTCCTTCACGCTCAAGATATCCAGCTGTCTGTGCAGAGGCAGGTGGTCGTAATATTTGGCGGTAGCAATGTGGGCCAGTACACTTTCCGAGGCATTGCTGTGGGGATGTGCCATTACGGGCATGGGAGCGGTTATGATACGACCGTCGGCGAGCCGGTATTTAGGACGGATGATGCGTTTCACATAGAATCGGGCGGGGCTGACAGCATACTGTTCGCTCACTTCCTCTCCCAGCTTCGTCGCTCCCTCCAACGAAAGGCCTTCCGGCATGGGAATGATAATCTCCTCACGGGGAAGGGACGGGTCGATGGGCTTACGGGCGTGGGGAGTGATCTTTTCGTGAAGCTTTTACGGAAACGATTGTAGCCATTCTCCGATGTGACGGATTTCCCAGCGGTTTTCTGTTCTTCCGCTACCGGGTCATTGACATCGGACGGAGACTCGAAACAGATGCTCAGCTGGCCGGCATCTTCGGGAAGATGACGTTTTTCACTGGATTTACCCCATAAACGGCGTGTCAAGTCAGCCAATTTCCATCTCAGATCGGCAATGACGGCTGTACAGGCCGAGATTTCTTCGACTGGCGGGAATACTCCCGCAAAGAGGATTCGTATTTTCTCTGAAGTTCTGCATGTTCCTTTTCAAGGCGTTCACGTTCCTTGCGCAGCTCTTCGTACTCTTCCAAAGTAAGGGTAATGACCGGTTCTTTCACTGTATATCCACTTTTTTATTATCTGACAAAGTTATCAAAATAAAGCAGAACGGCTTGTAGGACGGGAGATTACTTTTCAACTGTTTTCCGATACTTTTTAACAGTAAGCAGCTCATTCAGGCGATTCCAGGAAATTTGAAGAAAATCCTTCTTCCGTTCCTCCTTTTTCAAGAGGAAGGAACCGCGATTCAGACGACGGCATTCCAGACGGTATTCGTCGTCGCACCGATAAAGGATATGCAACCTGCTACGGGAGCGGTCGGGAAAAATATGACAGCTCTGCTCTGACACGCAGGAACCGTGTGTCGGATGACCTCGCCACAAAGACCGTCAATACCTTTATGGAAATTACAACCTTGGGGATAAAGGTAATAAGACCAAAAGGACTGCTGCGGAAAAGGCCAAGACCTAAAGGGAGAAGTAGGTCCTGAGGGGAATGGATACCAAGGCTGGAAGACGAAACTTTATAACGACGGCCGCCATCAAATATGAAAAGAACAGAATCAAAATGGTTAGACTCGGAAAAGAGAGTACGTAGTTTATCACTTTCGCTAGAAAATTCTAATACTGAAC